>ERZ779621.163-NODE-163-length-41853-cov-7.599933_pt1 | contig 41853 bp, 49 predicted proteins | sample MGYA00514215_ERZ779621 | MGnify/ENA primary metagenome ERZ779621 (study PRJEB29562, sample SAMEA4376715) | mouse gut metagenome | isolation source: Cecum | study: EMG produced TPA metagenomics assembly of the A DSS colitis mouse model was used to assess the...
GGGTGGGCAGCAGCGTGCCCTGGAAGTTCAGCTTGAACACGAAGTCCACGCCGCCCGCGTCCAGGTCGAAGAAGCCCTTTTTGCCCTCAGACCACTCGTGCTGGTACTCGTTGTCGGTGGTGGCCCGGGGGTTGTTGCCCCCCGCCCCGTTCACCAGGATGTCGCAGGGGCCCAAATCCTTCAGCACCTGCTGGTGGACGGCCTCCAGGGCCTCCGGCTCCAGCACGTTGGCCTTGTAGCCCTCGCAGGTCCAGCCCTGGGCCTTGCAGTCCTCCGCCAGCTTCTTCACGGCCTCCTCGTTCAGGTCCAGGGCGGCGACTTTTGCCCCCGCCTGGGCGAAGGCTTTGGCCATGTCGCCGCACAGCACGCCGCCCGCGCCGGTGACAACCACCACTTTCCCACTGAAATCAACGTTCAAAGGCAGATTCATAACGATTTCCTCCTAATAAACTTATTTCAGCCTCCCCGCTCCGTCGGGTGGGGAGGCTCGGATCACTTCTTGTCAAATTTGTCAAGCGTATCCCACACGCCCAGCATATACATGACGCCCAGCGCCCGGTCGTAGAGGCCGTAGCCCGGCCGGACGGTGCCCGGGCCCTCGTTCCACAGGTGGCGGCCATGGTCGGGCCGGATGTAGCCGTCGAAGCCGCAGTCGTGATAGGCTTTGAGGATGTCCAGGATGCCGGTATCGCCATCACAGTCCCGGTGGGACGCCTCGGAAAAGTCCCCGTTGGGGAAGTGCTTCACGTTGCGGATGTGGGCAAAGGCGATCCGGTCGCAGTGCTTTCGCACAATGTCCGCCACGTTGTTGTCCGGGTCGGCGTTGAGGCTTCCGGAGCACAGGGTCAGGCAGTTGTAGGGGTCGTCCACCATCGCTAGGAACTTGTCGATGGCCGCACCGCTGGTGAGGAGGCGGGGCAGGCCGAAGATGTCCCAGGGGGGATCGTCCATGTGAACCGCCATCTTGATATCGCACTCATGGCAGGTGGGCATGATGGCCTCCAGGAAGTACTTGAAGTTGTCCCACAGCTTCTCCTTGGTGACGGGCTTGTACTTCTCAAACAGCTCGTCCAGCCTGGCCATCCGCTCCGGCTCCCAGCCGGGGAAGGTCATGTGGTACTTCTCCGTGAAGGACATGACATAGTCCGCCATCTCCTTGGGGTCCTGCTTGATCTTGGCCGCCTCGTAATACAGCGCCGTGGAGCCGTCTCCCACCGGGTGGAACAGGTCGGTGCGGGTCCAGTCGAACACCGGCATGAAGTTGTAGCAGATCACCTTCACGCCGAAGGGGGCCAAATTCTTGATGGTCTGCTTGTAGTTCTCAATATACTGGTCCCGGGTGGGCAGGCCGATCTTGATGTCATCGTGGACGTTGACGGACTCCACCACGTCCATGTTGAAACCATAGGGTTTGAGCTGCTGCTGGACTGCGGCGATTTCGCCAATCTCCCACACCTCGCCGGGCATCTTGTCGTGGAGCGCCCACACGATGCCCTCCACCCCGGGGATCTGCTTGATGTCGCTGAGCTTGATCTGGTCGTTGCCCTCGCCGTACCAGCGCCATGTCATTTTCATGGGAAATCCCTCCTTATTACGCTGTTTTCACGCTTTCGTCCGTGATCTCCGCCATGGCCCGCTCCAGGCTCATGCCGCCCGCCACGGCCTCCTTCCGGGCGGCGTTCACCGCCTGGATGGTCTTAACCCGCTCGCCGTCCAGCTCGTAGCCCTTCATAGACCAGAGGGTCAGCGCCCAGGCCACCATGGGGATCACGCAGAACAGCACGATCACCACCACGTTCATGCCGGGGGTGTAAGGGGTGGACTTGGTGGGCAGGGACTCCAGCCCGATCGCGGTGCAGGCCACGCCCACCACCGTGGCGGACAGGGAGGACACCAGCTTGTCCACCAGGGAGAACAGGGTACCCATGATGCCGGGGATGAACTTGCCGGAGCGGTAGGTCTCATAGTCGGCGCAGTCCGCCACCATGGGTATGGGCATGTCGGCGGTGGCGTAGTAGGCCCCGTAGCCTACCCCGAAGAGCAGGATGAACAGCACAGTGTACAGGTTCAGAGACAGGCCGTTTTCTCCCATGATGGAGAAGGTGCGGCTGGGGTCGCCCTGCTTCCACATCAGCAGGATGGCCAGCACCCCGATGTAGCACACGAAGGCCACCGCCACGTAGCGGGTGAGGGACGCCTTCTGTCCCTTCTTCTGGGAGGTGCGCACGGTGAGCAGGAAGAAGGGCACCGCGCACACATAGCCCAGCACCATCATGGGCAGGTACAGCCCGTCGTAATCGCCCATCATGCACTGGTACAGCATGATCAAAACAGACACGTTGGTGGCGATGGACAGGGCCAGCTTGCAGCCGCCGCCCGCCACCATCAGCCGCTGGAGGGGCTTGTTGGCCTTGATGATCTGGACGTACTCGCTGACCTTCACCTTCTCCTGCTTGCCGCCGCCCAGGCCGAAGTACTTGGGCTGGTCCTTCTCCCAGATGCCGATGATGGCCAGGATGGTGAGGGCCACGGACACCCCGATGCCGATGGGGGTCATGATGGCAAACCAGCTCTGATTGAAATCTCCCGCGAACTCGGGCCGGGCCATGATGGGGCCCAGGAACTGCATGACGCCCATGCCCGCCAGGGAGCCCACCGTGTTGAAGATGGTGAACAGAGGGCGCTGCTTGGGGTCGTTGGTGAGCACCGCCTGGGCCGCGCGGGTGACGGAGGTCTGGAAGGTGTAGCCGATGACCCACACGGCGTACAGCCCCACGAACAGCACGTAGCGCAGCCACATCATGGAGGCGGGGACGAAGGGGGTCAGCACGTACAGGCAGACCACCGACACCGCCATGATGATGGAGCCGATGACCATGAAGGGCCGGAATTTGCCGAACCTTCCGTTGGTCTTGTCCATCAGCGCCCCGATGATGGGGTCTGTGACGGCGTCGAACAGCCGCATACCCGTCACCATCACCGAGGCAAAGGTGATGGCGATGCCCAGCACGGCGCTGCCGAAGGTGGCGATATAGGACAGGATGAGGACGTAATACACGTTGGTGGCGCCGTTGTTCAGGGGGAACAGCACCAGTTGATATGGTTTGGCCCGGTTCAGGCCGGTGGTGGGCTCTTGACTCATGGACTCTCCTCCTCTAATGTTGTTGCGCTTCCTTGTCACGCTCGCGTTGGGCGCATGGCCGGGTCGCTGTCTCGCCTTTGGCTCGGTCGGCGTTAGACGTGTGCCACCGGCACACAACGCCCCTCCGACTCGAACAAAACCCGCCGCTCTCCGGCGGCTGGGCTTTTGTTCTCGCTTCAGTCCAAGCTCCCCTATGCGCCTACGTTCGCGCTTCTACACCCAGTTCGCGCTGTTGGAGCTTTTCCCCTGGAGCTTATAGGCCGGGTTGGGGGTATCCACATACCGGATGGCGCACTGGTCGGTGAGCGCGCCGGAGACGGCCTTCAACTCCACCTTGCCCTCCAGCGGCACCTGGAAGGTGAACACCTTGTCGCCGGATTTCTCCTCGACGAGCTTCCCGTTGGCGTACAGCGAAACTTTCTTCTGGTTGGAGTACACCTTCACCGTGGTCACCGCCTCGGGACGGTCCACGTACCGCCGTCCGCAGATGTGGACGAAGGGCTCGTCGCTCCACCAGGCTTTATAGATGTAGAACCTGTCCTTTTTCGTCTTGCGGTCGAAGGTGACGATCCCCTTGTGGTTCATCCCCGGCTCACCCCCCTGGTCCCGGGCGTCGGCGGCGAAGTCGAACATGTTCCACAGGTGGGTGGCCCACAGGTAGGGGTGCTTGGCGAAGCACTCCAGCATATACTCGTTGTACACGCATTGGTACTCCTCCGTGTGGTCCCCCCGCTTTGGCTTGGAGGAGTGGAGGTTAGGCATGGCCTCGCAGCCGTACTCCGAGTAACCCAGGGGGCGCTTGGGATAGCGCAGGTGGAAGAAGCCCATCCACAGATCGTTCAAAAACAGCCCCGGCACGTACCAGCCCAGGTACAGGTTCCAGCTCACCACGTCGGTGATGTGGGCGGACTTATTGAAGGGCCCGCACATGGCGTAGCAGGCCAGGGTGGTGAGGCGGGTGGGGTCCAGCTCGTGATAGAGGTCGTTCAAGACCCGGTGGTTGTCCAGCATGTCCGCCTTGTCCTTGGTGGAGATGGTGATCTCGTTGGACACCCCCCAAACCACGATGGAGGGGTGGTTGTAGTTCTGAACCACCAGCTCCCTGGCCTGGGAGATGGTGTTGTCCCGGCCGTTGGGCATATGCTCGGAGATATAGGGGATCTCCGCCCAAACCACCATGCCGTACTGGTCGCACAGGTCGTAGAAATACTGGTCGTGCTGGTAGTGGGCCAGCCGGATGGTGTTGGCCCCCAGCTCCCGGATCATGGCCATGTCGGTGTCGTGGTGCTCCCGGGTGATGGCGTTGCCGATGCCCTTCCAGTCCTGGTGGCGGCTGACGCCGTGGAGGGGATAGGGCTTCCCGTTGAGGAAGAAGCCCTGGGCGGGGTCCACGAAGAAGTCCCGGACGCCGAACCTCGCGCTGACCTGGTCCACCTCCCTGCCGTCCACGGTGAGGGTGGCGGTGGCGGTGTAGAGATAGGGGTCTTTCACGCCATCCCAGAGGCGGACGTTGGGCAGGGACAGCTTGACGCTGGCCAGATCGGCGGCGGCGACCTCTTTTCCCTCTGCGTCCTGGATGGCGATGTGGACCTGGCCCTCCTCGCAGTTCCGCCAGGTGTCCACCACCACCTCGCCCCGGGTGTAGTTGTCCACCGGCTTGGCGGTGACCTTGAGGCCCGAGCCGCCGAAGTGATCCAGATCAAAATGGCGCTTGTGGACGACGATGAGGCTAACGTCCCGGTAGATGCCGCCGTAGAAGGTGAAGTCCGCCTTCTGGGGGTACACCCGGTCGTTCCGGCTGTTGTCCGCGTGGACGGTGAGTTGATTTTCTTCCTTCAGCAGGTCCGTCACGTCCCAGCGGAAGGTGGAGTAGCCGCCGTCGTGGGTGCCGACTTCTGTCCCGTTCAGTTCCACTTTGGCGGAGGCGTTCACCCCCTGGAATTCCAGGTATACCCGCTGGTCCGGGCCAAAGTCCGGCCTGGGGAACGCCTTCTCGTACACGCAGGTCCCCCGCCAGTAGTCGTTGCCCCCGTCCTGGCCGTCCAGGTTATTCCAGGTGTGGGGCACGTCTATTGGGGTTGAAGAACCGTCTGGTCCAATAAAAACCCATCCTTTGTTCATGGATATTACTTTTCTCATGGTCATTCCTCACAGACTTCATTAAAATGGCGGCGGTAGGACCTGGCAGTCCTGCCGCCGCCATTCAGCGCATAGGATTAGGATTCTGTTGTCATCGTGTCTTTTTTGCTTTTCTTCACCGTCTTAACCAGCATGAAGATGGAGCCGGCGGCCAGCACACCGAAGGCCACATCGGCGGCAACCAGGGCGTTCTTCCACCAGGGGCGGATCTCAATGACTTGCATATTGGCGCTGACGCCGTTCATGGCGTTGGAGTTGGCCACGGTGTACAGGATGTGCTTGGTGGCCGCCTTCATGGCGGTGACTACGGCGGGGTCGTCCTTGTACTCCATGAGCTTGCTGGTCCACTTGGTGGAATCGTTGCAGTCCCAGGCGTCGCCACCGGCCATAACGCCGTTGACCACGTCCATGTAGTTGTTACTGTTGGAGAAGTCGGTGAGGGCGAAACCGGGCATACCCCACTCACCCCGGAGGATGCCGGTGAGCAGGCCCTTGTCACCGCCAGCCCAGGTGCAGCCCATGCGGTTGAAGGAGGTCATGACGGAGTAAGCGCCGGACTCCACCACAGGGTACTCAAAGGCCTGGAGGTAGATTTCCCGTGCGGCCTGTTCATTAGTCCAGACGGAGATACCGTCCCGGGCGGTCTCCTGGTCGTTGAGGGCGAAGTGCTTCATGTAAACGTACACGCCTTTGGACTGGATACCAGCCACCTCGGCGGCGCAGGTCTTGCCGGAGATGAAGGGGTCCTCGGAGTAATACTCAAAGTTGCGCCCGCTGTAGGGGGTGCGGTGGATGTTTACCCCGGGGCCGTAGATGCCGGAATAGGCTTTGCCATTGGCCAGCAGGCAGTCGTTGCCCACGGAGCGGCCCATGCTCTCGGCGATTTCCGGGTCAAAGGTGGCAGCCAGCAGATCCTCGGAGGTGTAGCTGGTGGAGGAGCCGCCGCCGGTGAGGGTGGCCGTGATGCCCTGGGGGCCGTTCTCGTCCTTGGTGGCGGGCTTGCCCACGCTGGCCACGGGGGCGGTGGCGTGGTAGGCCTGGCCGATGAGCTTGGCCATCTCGTTGAAGGTCACCTGATCCACCAGGTCATCCCAGGTGTAACTCTGACCGTCGACCTCTACTGTGCCATCGATCGGCACACCGATGAACTGGGCCAGCATCAGTTTCCCCTCTTTGCCCACAGTGGGCATGGTGCCGGAGGTGTTCTTCTGGTACAGGGCGTTCATCTCCGCCACCATATCGTCGGAGGCCGCCAGCTGGAAAGCCGCCTTATAGCTGGTGGGGGTGATGTTGGCCTTGGGGAAGGTCCCCTCCCAGTCGGAACGGGTCAGGTAGACGATGCCGCCGCTGTTATCGCCCTCCCGGCGGTTCAGGTCGGCGTGGTCCAGCTGGTTGACAATCTCCGCGCCGGTAGCGGAGGACACTGCGAACACCTCATTGTCCTGGGCCGCCACGGTGTGCTTGGCGGCAAACTCGGCCTTGCCCTCCACCGGAGCACCTTTGGCGGCCAGGATATTGTTCAGGGCCTCATGGGCACCGTTGCCGCAGGCGAAGTAATAGTCGCCCGCATCCAGGATATAGGAGCCCACACCGTTGGCGTCATAGGTGCGCATCTCCTCTTTGGGCACATCCACGGTGAAGGTGACGGTCTGCCCGGCGGGCACGTCCTGCTTTTGGAAGCCCACCAGCTCCACTGCGGCCTTCTCGATGCCGTTGGCCTTGTCGTACTCGGTGTAGGGGGACTGCATATAGATCTCCACCACCTCGCGGCCATCCACGTCAGAGGTGTTGGTCACGTCCACAGTGATAGTGAACTTGTCCCCGTCCTCGGCCATGGCGTAGTTGGCGTACTCAAAGGTGCTGTAGCTCAGGCCGTGGCCGAAGGGGAAGGCCACAGTCTTGTCGTAGTTGAAATCACCCGCGTTGCCTTGACCCAGCACCACGTCCTCATACCGGGTCTCGTAGTAGCGGTAGCCGATGTAGATGCCCTCCTGGTAAGCCACATAATACTCGTTGTTGGTGCCTTTGAAAGCCAGGCCTTTGGCCGCAGCATTGGTGTAACTGGTGGCGTGGGCGTTCTGGATGGCGGGGGAGGTCAGATTGTCATAGCAGTAGGTGTCCACCAGCTTGCCGGAGGGGTTCACCGTGCCATTGAGCAGGTCGCCGATGGCGTTGATGCCGCTCTGGCCAACCTCGCCTACCCAGAGGCAGGCGTCCACGCCGTAGTCGGTACCGCACACGTCGGGGTTCAGGAAGTCCATCTCCACCGCGTTGGCCACATTGAGCAGGACGATGATCTTCTTCAGATCGCCGCTCTGCTTGAGCTCGGCCAGCTTGCCCAGCAGGTCCTGCTCCTCCTTGGAGAGCTGGAGAATGTTGCCGTTGCCGTCCCCGGCGCTGTGCCAGGGAAGGTCCGCGCCCTCGCCGCACACACGGGAGATCACAAAGATGGCGGCATCGCCGTACTCTTTGACGCTGTTCCACTCCCCGCTGCCGTAGGCGCTCAGAGGGACCTCGTTGGTGGTGTACTCGGAGTTGTCAAAAATGTAGTTGTTCAGGCTGCCGGACGCCTGGGTGCGGCCATAGTCCTTGCCCGCGCCCTCGGTGTAGAAGGACCACATGGTGGGGTTGACGGAGAAGCCGTCGTCCTCCAGGGCCTGCTTCAGGGTCTTGGCATTGTCGGTTTTCATCCCGCCGGAGCCGGTGCCGCCGTAGACAAACCGGGCGGAGTTGATGCTGGCCAGGGTGATCTTCGCGCCGGAGGCCAGGGGCAGGGCATTGTCCCGGTTCAACATCAGGACGGAGCCCCCCGCTACGATGCTCTCCACGACCTGCTCACCCTGCTTCACCTGCTCGTCGCTGGTGAAGTCCGCCTCAAACCAGGTCTTGCCTTCGTCGCCGATGGTCTTGGAGCTCTCCGTCCCCAGCACCATGTTGATGATGCCCTCATAGTTGTTGGCGATGGGGGTAGCCACCACGAACAGGATGAAGAACAGGGTAAATACGATGGACAGCGCGGTCCAGAGACCTTTGCCCTTCACCTTTGCCTTCGGTTTGGCTGTCCCTTTTTCCTTTTTGCCCTTCACTGTCAGTTCCTCCTTTTCTAAAACCGGATCGGGGCCGCTGCCTCATGCAGCAGCCCCGACCTTTTAAGTATTGAGCCTGTATGCGTTGATTTGAAATCAGCCCGCCTCGGTCACCAGGGTGAGGGTGGGGATCTCCACGATCTTATAGCCCAGAGAGGTATCCTCTGCGTCCAGAGACGGGTCCTCCACAGTGATAACCACCTTCTCGGCGTATTTGCCCAAGAAGTCCTTAGCAGTCATGGCGTTGTTCTCGGGGTCCAGCAGCTCGGTCATGGTGTCGGTCCAGTTGGCGGTGTCGATGACGCAGTGGCCAGCAATGGCAGCGCGGCCATAGCCCTTCTCGTGCTGCTCCATAAAGATGCGCTCGGCAGGCTGGAGGGTCACGTCCCGGTGGGTCTCCCAGCCATCGGCGCTCTCGCCCACGGAGCACTTGCCGGTGTAGACGATGGTACGCAGGCCCTTGGTGCCCGCGTCCTCGGTGCCGAAGCGGTACTCCTGGAAAATCAGCTCATAGGAGTCCTCGCCGATGAGGCGCAGGGTGTAGACGTCGCTGTTGTACCAGCCGATATCGCCGATAAAGTAGGCCGAACCGGCGGTGAACTGCTTGGTCATCCCAGAGGAGCCGGAGGAGCCACAGGCGGTGAGGGTGAGGGCCATCAGCATGACGGCCAGGGCAAGGGACAGGACTTTTGCAAATTTTTTCATTGTCTTTTCCTCCATTTTTCTCGGCATACTATGCCGTTGGTCAATTAGTTGGTGTGGGCCTGAAGGAACTCCACCAGGTAGCCGTTGGACTCCCGCAGGGGCTTGCCCTGGAAGCCGTGTCCGGCGCCCTTGATGACCTTCAGCTCCGCGTGCTCATAGACCTCCACAGCCCGCTCGGAGTAGGACAGGTCTACCAGGTCGTCCTTGTCGCCGTGGCAAATCAGCACATCGCCCTTGTAGCCGCCGATCACATCGTAGATGTCGAAGGACATGGCGTCCTGGCTGTAGATGGCGCCCAGGGTGTTGTTCATCAGGGACTCGGTCTCAGGGATGTTCTCAATGGAGCCGTGGCGCTCCCAGCAGTCGTCCTGAAGGGCGTAGGCGGGGAACAGGAGCATCAGGGCCTTGACGTCATCGGGCCGTTTGGCGGCCACGTAGGAGGACACGAACCCGCCCTGGCTGGCCCCCAGGAGGAAGAAATTGCTGCCGTCTATGTAGTCCAGGGCCAGCATCCCGTCCATGACGGCGTTCAGGTCCTCCGCCTCGGTGAGCACGCTCATCTCTGTCATCTCGCCGTCGGACTTGGAACCCCGGCCTCCGCCGCAGAAATCAAACACCACTGCGGCATAGCCGTTTCCGGCGAGCAGCTCCGCCCGGCTCACGTTGTCCTCAGAGGACCCGGCGAAACCGTGGCTGATGACCACGGCGGGGTACTTGTCCTTTTCCTCCGCAGGCAGGAACATCTTGGCGTAGATTTTCTTCTCGCCGTTCTGGAACCACATCTCCTCGCTTCGCGGCGGCGGAGTGGGCTCCGCCGAGGGGGCCGCGCTGGGCTTGGCGGTGGCGGCGGAAGGCCCGCCGGAGCACCCGGCCAATAGACTGAACAGGAGCAGGAACGCAAGAAACAGTGCTGGTACTTTTTTCATTTTCATCCCTCCATAAGCTGTTTGATATGTGCAAAATAGCAAAAAAAACGGTTCCCCGTAAAGGGGAACCGCAAAACCTGTATATTTCACATCAAAACTTGCAACTATGGTTTAAGCAACAATGCGTCCAGAACGAAAATTCCATTTTCCGACTGCACTGACAAGGTTCCGTCATACTTTTCCGCAATCCGTTTCATGCTTTTCATGCCAAACCCATGATAACGTTCATCGCGGGAGGATTTGGGCAAGCCATCTTCCATTGTAAGCGACCCACAAAACGGGTTATCCACATGGAGCATGAGCATCCCATTCGTACACTTTGCGGATAAGGAAATGAATCGTTCGCCCTCTGGCAGCTTGCTCACTGCGTCAATGGCGTTGTTCAAGGCGTTGCTCACAAGTGAATATAGATCCAGTTCTTCTGTAAATTCCATGCCGGTGCCATCAGCGTAACAGGTGAATATGATGCCTTTTTGGTTGCAGATCGCCCGCTTTTCGGCAAGAACAATATCAAGGACCTGGTTGCCTGTCTTTACATAGGTGTCATATGTTCCGATTTTTTCCTTCATCGCATCAATCTGCTCCTGGGAGATACGGCCCTGAAAGCTTTCCAGCAGGTCTTTCAGGTCGTGGAATTTTTCGTTGACCAGATCTGTGCTTTCCTTGGACTGGCGGAACTGCTCGTGTTGCTGGTGGACCAGTTCCCGCATGGTGTCCACGCTGCGGCTGAGACGTGCCCGCTCCATGACACCAAATTGGAGCAGCAGGATGAACAGGTCGCACAGGATCTGGTACAGGCACTCTGCAAACACAGCGGTCTGGTTCCGGTCTGGATTACCCTGGGCCAGCCGGGCCATGCCCAAGCAGAACAGGAGCACTACAAAGGAAAACACCGCCTTTTCCCGGTTGTCGAAATTCTCCTCCCGGTTCCGGGTAAAGGGGCGGAAGATGAAAAATAGTACGATGTAGAAGCCGTAATATGCCAGCAGGTCTACCGCCAGGATGCCTAACGGGTCCCGGCACAGCCCGTTGACGGCGGGAATCAGCTTGAGCATCATTTTCAGCGTCCCGGCCAGGTCCTGAGCGATGTAGCCGGAGGATGCCACGAACAGCGCGGTCCAGAAGGTTTCCTGATAGACAAACCAACAGATGGCGATCAGAATAAGATAGACGGCGATGGCCAGGACCACCCGCCCCACGCTGTTGACCGTATCGGTCATGTCGGGAAAGAAGATTAGCCGCCCCAGGTGTAGGGCGGCGCATCCCGCCCCCGTGCCCACGGCTAGGCGAAGCCAGATTCGGGGGCGCGGGTTTAGGGAGTAGGCAAAGACCAGCACCCCCACCACGGACTGGAGCAGCAGGATAGGCATGCGGAACTCAGCATACCATGTGGGCATTAAACGGCTCCCCCTTTGTACTGCGCAAAAGCGGTCAAGAATTCTTTTCGCCGCGGGCGGGAAATGGGCAATAACACCCCCGCAACATCAACCGAATCCTTTCTAATGCTCCGAACGAATTTCAAATTAACGAGGTAGCTTGTATGACACCGTGCAAAGTGGGCGCTTTTCAGCAGAGCTTCATATTTTGAGAGAGTGCCCCATTGCTTGATTGCACCATTTCCAGTGTGAAATAAAAGGTCGTGGGCACAGACCTCGACATATGTGATTGTCCCAGCGGGAATGCGCTTTCCTCCCTCTTTTTCCCGGAAGGTCAGAGAAATTTCTGGCTCTCGATACGACAGCATACGAAGGGCCCTATCCAGCTTCGCAGAGAATGAGGCATACTGGATCGGTTTCAAGATATAATCAAAAGCCTCGACAGAATATCCCTCTATAGCATATTGGGTCAAATTAGTTACAAAAATAATCATTACATTTTGATCTACCTCTCGAATCTTTTTAGCTACGTCCATTCCTGCCAAATCAGGTATGCGAATATCCAAGAAAATAAGATCAGCATCGCATTTATAGGCATCTAAAAAAGCTATACCTCGGCTGTAAGCTTCAGCAATATATTCAAACTCTTCATGCTCATCATGGTAGTTTGATAAAAACTGCAACAACCTGTCTGTCTGAGCCTTTTCATCCTCTAATATCATGATTTTGAGCATTGGTCCGACCTCCAGGTATTCAACTTTTGATGTGAACTATACATATTTTGCGGTTTGTATTTACTGTTTGGCAAAATTGTTCTAATCTATTTACAAATGCTAAGATATGGATGAATACATTATACAACTTAAACCTAGGTTTAAGTCAAGACAAATTGAGGGTTTTTTATGTTTTATACTGTGCGGGAGACCGCCCTGAAATTGGGTATCCCCAGTTCCAAGATCAGATTCTATGATAAAAAGGGGCTGCTCCCTTTTATTGAGCGGTCCCCCAATGGAGTACGCATATTTACAGAAGATGATGTAGCGCATCTTCAAGACCTTCTTGTTTTGAAGGACTCGGGTTTCTCACTGAAAGAACTAGCAGAATATGTAAAACTTGAGGCCGAAGGAGAGCGGTCAGTTATACGGCGCCTGGAAATGCTGGAGCAGCGTTATAACGAGGTGGGATCAGAAATTGCCAGGCTGCAAGGTGTTTTGGAGATATTGGAGAAGCAGCGGCAGGGCTGTATCGCTATGCTGGAACATCAGGCCAATTTGTAGATGAATGTAAATCAGCGTTGCTTTATATATATGGTTCTCCAAAATATGAAAATAGAACTATGTAAAAATTCACCATTGACCGTGCAAAGGATATCTATCTGCTGCCAACACGAAGAAAGCACCCCAAATTATTGCAAATTCCGGAAAAATATGCTTCGATTTCGTCCACATATGCAGGACAGTTTCGCTTAACATTCATTTCATGCACAAAAATAACTAATCTAAATTTGGCAAGATTATGCATGTTCACACTTCTTTTTTTGCAAAACGTGTTGTATACTAGTATTCAAAGGAGGTGGACAGAGTCATGCCTAACTGCAAAAAACTGATGGAAATGCAGCAATGCTGGGATATTGGAGAGCGTCAAATCATTTACGGTGTTAAAACTCTCATCCAGTTTCTTTTTCTTTCCTGAAAAAGATTTATCGAGAGCACAATGCTTTTTTGACTGCATGGGTCCTGGGGAAATCCTCCGGGACCCTTTCATATATTTTCCATCTTCATACCGCTCTGAATTTGTTCGACGGAGCGTAAACAAGGTGGACGCTCTACCGCACAGATTTTGACGGATAATCCAAGGTAATGTGCGAGCGTTGGGCTGTTTCAGGTCATCAGTCTACAAGTATTGTGCGCTATTTTTGATCCATACCCGTAAATCTCATAATATCCCACCGGATAACTTCTCTGACAGCACTTATCCCCAGAATTCCCCTCCACGGTATATACCCGTCCGTTCTCCACCCTTTCCACGATACCCACATGGTCCGGCACCCCGTCCTGCGGCCCGGAGAACCCACCCGGGTCGTTCCAGTCGAAGAAAATGATGTCCCCCGGCTGTGGTTCGTAGCTCCGATCCTGCCACAGCCCCCGGTCCTTGAACCAACGGGAGCCCTGCACACAGCCCGCAAACTTGGGCATCACCCCGGCGTCGATGTACCCGCACTGGTCGGCGCACCAGCTCACAAAGATGGCGCACCAATCCACCCGGTGGCTGAACCCGTACCAGCTCCAGTAGGGCTGGCCTCCCACGTTGCCCACCTGGGACAGCGCCACGGCCACGATCTCCCCGCTTCCAGTGCCGACCCCATAGAGCACCGCATTCCACAGCTCCCGGTACTCCTCCGAGAGAAGTTCCGCCAGCTGTTGGCGCTGGGCGGCAGTAAATCCGTAGGTGTCCGCCATCTCGTCGGCGGTCTTTGCAGTGACGGTGATGTGCAGGGTGGTCGTACCCTCCTCGTCACCCTCACCGGGGACGGTGCTGGTGAAGCTGGAGAGCTGGTTCATATCCCAGAAGACCTGCTTCAGCAGCTCCTTTTTCTCATCCGTCATAGTGACCACCTCCTGCCCGTTGACCGGGTCGGAGGTGGTTTTTACCGCGTACACCGCCAGCACATCGGGCCACGGGGCGCGGGCGCCGGAGAGCTCCACCCGGTGGTGGGATGTGCCCGCCTTGATCTCCTCCAGCCTTGCGCCGTATTCCAAATTGATCTCCCGGACGGCGTCGGCGATGGTCTGCCCGCCCGTTTCTTCGCCGCCGAACAAGATGCCCATCGGCGACATAACCAGCGCCGCCACCAGACACAGCACCAGCACCACCGCGATCACCGCCCCGCCGCCGGCGGCCAGCGGAGCCATGGCGCCCCGAATGCCCGACACGGCCCCACGGAGGGCCGACGCGGCGGCCTTGGCCACGGGCCTGTCCACGGCCGCTGCCGTCCGTCTGGCCTCACCCGCGGCCTTTACAGCCCGCTGACGGGCCTGAGAGACGGCGCGGGCGGTCTGCCGGGCCACGCCGGCGGAGCGGTCTGCCGCTTCGGCGGGCCGTCCCGGGACGCCCGCCGCCGATTTTACCCTTTGCCGTCCGGGCTTCCCGACAGGGGCCCGTCCCGAGCGGGCCGTTTTGACGGTGCGTTTCCCGTCGGACCGGCTTTCCCGAACAGCTTCACTGCTGAAAAGCCCCTCTGTGTGAACGGGCCGGGATGGCAAAACCGGGGAAGGCATACCAACGGCGCTTTGACTCCCGACCGGCGCGGAGACTGTGCCGCCCACGTTCTGGTTTCTCCGCTGTGCCGCCGCCTGACGGGCCCGCTCCCGCACAAACCTCTGCCTGCCCCGCTCCAACGCCTGGGGCGGATGCGTCGGAGGATCTTCAGATATTTGCCCAAGTGCGGTGGTTTGGCCAGGGCGTTCCAAGACCATGCCCTCCTGACGAATGGGGCTGCCTTTTGTCAGGATCGTCGGCTGGCTGGGGTACTCGGTCTGGATGAACTCCCCGGCGCGTGGGACGGACCCGGTTTGCCGCCGAGCCTGGACCTGGCCTACCGTTTGGCGATGGAGATAGGCGTCCTTCGTCTTGACCACGGGCTGGCTGGACAGGGGCACAGGCCGCTGGGGCGGAGCGTAGTGTTCCACGCCGGAAACCTCCGAAGCGACCTCCCGGGTCTTGATCCGCACAGGCTCCGCGCCTCTGTACGGGGCTGGTGGCTCCGCCTGGGTGGCGGGCCAGGTATCATCCGCGATGGGCCCCGGAGCGTCCGCATCCGGGCGACTCTCCCCAGACCAGCTCCGAGCTTTTTTCTTCCCCAGCGCCAGCCTCCCCAGCCTGTCCATCGCCAGGCGGGCCCCCATCCGGGCGGTGTCTTGGGCACGGTCGGCCTCGGTGTCCTCCCGCCGCCCGCCCTCGGCGGCGTCCCGGAGCTGGCCCTTCAGCTTTTCGGACCCAGTGAGCAGGCCGCGCCGGAGGAGCTCCTTCGGCGCGGCCTGGACTTTTCCTTTTACTTTTTTAGATGTGGATGCTTTCTCTTTTACTTTTGGGATAAACCATCACCTCTACTTTGCTTTTTCATTATTTTATGATAAACTGCAGTAAAAAGGGGGTACACACAAATGGAACAGATCCGCAGATGTGAATGGGCAGGCCCGGATCAGATCTACATCGACTACCATGACAACGAGTGGGGCAGACCGCTCCACGACGACAATAAACTGTTTGAAATGTTGATCTTGGAGGGGATGCAGGCCGGACTGGCGTGGATCACGGTCCTCAAAAAGCGAAACGCTTTTCGGGCGGCCTTCGATGATTTTGACCCTCAAAAAGTGGCGCTTTATGACGATGCAAAAGTAGGATCGCTCATGGCAGATGCGGGGATCATCCGGCATCGGGGCAAGATCAACGCCGCCATCGGCAACGCAAAAGCCTTTCTTGCCATACAAAAAGAGTACGGCAGCTTTGACAAATTTATTTGGGCTTATGTCGGCGGTACACCCATTATCAACACACCCCACAGCATGGCGGAGCTGCCCGTATCCACCCCTCTCTCCGACCAGATCAGCAAAGATCTGAAAAAGCGGGGCTTCAAATTCGTGGGTTCCACCATCGTCTACTCTTTCATGCAGGCAGTGGGGATGGTGGACGATCACATGGCCTGGTGCCCCTGGCACACAAATAACAGAGACGATTAGGCGGCGTTGTTCTCAGAAAACTTGGTGCTCATCAAGCGGTACAAATGCGTATTTTTCGGAAAACTGTTGACGAATGGCACGATGGCGCTGCCGCACTTGATGAGCCCCCGGCCTGCGTCCACATTGGTGATGTAGGACAGCTGATTCTCCGAAATGTTCAGCAGACTGGCCAGCTCCGCCCGGTCGGTGCTGGCCTGGTTCAGCATGACCAGGAACTCGCTGTTGGCCAGCATGGTCCGGGCGGTGTGGGACTGGAGCAGATCCTCGACATTCTGGGTGGCTCCCGTACACAGCGCCCCGTACTTCCGCACCCGCTTCCACAGGGTGAAGAGAAAATTGGCGCTGTATTCGTGCTGAAACAGGATGTAAATTTCGTCAATATAGATCCAGGTGTTCCGGCCCAGGGCCCGGTTGCGGATCACCCGGTTGAACACGCTGTCCAGCACCACCAGCATCCCCACCGGCAGGAGCTGTTTGCCCAGATCCCGGATGTCGTAGCAGATGATCCGGGCGTCGGTGTCCACGTTCGTCGGCTTGGCGAAGGTGTTCAGGCTGCCCTCGGTGAACAGCTCGATTGCCAGCGCCACGTCTTTGGCCTCCGGCTCGGGCTGGCGGAGCAGCTCCGCGTGGAAGTCCTGGAGGGTGGGGGCCGCGCCCTTGCACCCGCCCCGGATGTACTCATGATAGCACTGGGCGGTACAGCGGTCGATGATGGATTTCTCTTTCGCCGAGAGCTTGCCCGAGCCCACCAGCTGTTCGCACAGAGACAGCAAAAATTCAGATTTTAAGACTACGGGGTTATCCCCGTCACCGTAGCCCTGCTCCATGTCCATGGCGTTGATGTGGTTCCGGGAGGTGGCGGAGATGTCGATGACCTCGCCGCCCAGGCCCTCAACGATGGGCCCGTATTCTTTTTCGGGATCTATGACGATGATGTCATCGTTGGTGGCCAGGGCCACGTTCACCAGCTCCACCTTGGCGGTGAAGGACTTGCCGGAGCCGGACACGCCCAGCACAAAGCCGTTACCGTTGAGCAGTTCTTTCCGGTTTGCGATGATGAGGTTCTTGCTGATGGTGTTCTGCCCGTAATATACGCCGCCCCGGTCCCGCACCTCCTGGGCCTTGAAGGGCATGAGCACCGCCAGCGCCTCGGTGGTCAGGGTGCGCAGGGCGTCGATCCGGCGCAAGCCCAGGGGCAGGGCGGTCACCAGCCCGTCCGCCTGCTGCCAGTTCAGGGTGGCCAGCTGGCACAGGTGCTTCCGGGCGGTGGCCTGGAGGGCCTCAGTGTCGCTGTCCAGCTCCTCCTTGGAGTCCGCCAGGTGGACCAGGGTCACCACCGCGAACATCATCCGCTGGTCCCGGGTGGTGAGGTCGTCCAGCATCTCCCGGGTCTCTTTGCGTTGCTGTTCCAGGTCGTAGGGAACTACCGCGGAAAAATTGTTGTTGTTATTCTGCCGCCGCTGCCAATTTGTGACGTTCGTCTCGACCCCGAGCAGACGGCTCTGCATCTCCCGGACGGCCTCGTCGGTGGGCACCGGGATCACGTCGATGGACAGCATCATCGTGCGGTTCAGCGACGTCAGCTCGTTGACCATGCTGTCCTTGATGTAGCTGGCGTACTCCTTCAAAAACAGCACCCGCCCGAACTTGTTGCCCATGATGAAGTGGTCCTTTTTGAACTCCAGGCTGTCCGGGCAGATGGCGTCCTTGAAGCTGTGGCCCTTGCGCATCAGGTCCCGGAGGTCCACATGGAACTCCGTCTCCTCCCCGGTGCGGTAGAAGTCGTGGAGCACCCGCAACCGCTCCACCGCGTCCAGCTCCTCGCTGTGGGAGTCCAGGTGATTGAGGCGGGTGGTCACGTCGGCGGTGACCCGGTCGAAGAAGGTGCGGGCCTCCTCAATGCTCTTGCGGTGGACAGACAGGGTGACGTACCGCTCCTGGACCACGCTGTTGGAGGAGTCTGTCACCTTGTCCATCAGCATGGCGTTGTACTCCGCCCGGTAGCCGTCCAGGTAGTCGTCCTGGCGGGGGAGCAGGATCTTCTGCTCGAAGTCCTGGCGGTTGAGGCGCTTGTTGTTGATGGTGAGCTTGGTGGCGGAGCCTGCGTCCAGGGCGTTCAAAAGTTCCGAATAGCCCAGGAACATGGAGGTTTTGTCCTCCTTAGAGGCGATGGCGTAGTTGATATCGCTGAACCGGATGGTCTTGGAGAACTTGCTTCCGAATTGAAAAATCCCATCCGGCCACAGGCGGCGGATGGGGATGGCGTCCTGGACGGACCGGGGGAGGTCGAAGCTCTCCCGGTCCTGCTTGAGTGCGTTTTGCAGGGTCTTAATCAAGTCTCAGTGCCTCCTTTGCGCACGAATTTTCGAGGGCCTTGGCATACAAATTTTCCGATTTGAACACCAACTTTTTGGGATACAGCAGTTCCGAGCGGATGAAGGCCAGCAGGAACTGTTCAAAGGTCATGCCGTTGTAGGTAAAGAACCCGCCCAGGGCGAAGGGGAACGCCGCCAGGACGCAGATCCAGCCGATCTCGCCGCTGCTCACGATATTGCGCAGGCCGAAGTACACTCCCACGGCCACCAGCACGGCCAGCAGGGCGAAAATGAGCTGCCGCAGGGATAAGCCGAAGAATACGCTTTCCTGGTAGTCTCGGACTTCTTTGTTGATGCGGACTTCCATGGGTATCACCTCTTTTCATAAGTTGATTCACAGAATTTCCTGTGCTATAATGAGTGATGAATTTATATCGGAAAGCAGGAAAAGCCATGGATAAGCAGGACATATATTGTTATTTGTCAGAGAAAAATGTGTGGCACGAGATCACGGAGCATACGGCTGTTTACAATATGGCCGAGGTGTCTGATGTCGCTCTCCCGTACCCCGAGGCGGACGGAAAAAACCTTTTTGTGCGCGATGATAAAAAGAGAAATTATTACCTCATCACGGTCAAAGGCGATAAACGAGTTGACCTGAAAGAATTTCGGCGGAACAACGGCACTCGCGCATTATCTTTCGCGTCGGACAGCGATTTAATGGATATCATGGGGCTGATTCCCGGTGCGGTTACGCCTTTGGGAATCCTAAATGACACGGAGCACAAAGTGTCGGTTTATATTGACGCCGCATTTTTTGAGCCTCCCTGCCTGATCGGCGTTCATCCAAACGACAATACCGCAACCGTATGGCTAAAGGCCGAAGACTTGGTGTCTATTCTGAGGGAACACGGGAATCAAGTAAATATCGTGCAAATTTGATCCATGTTTACTCATTATTAAGAATCGGCAGACAGGCCGTTGCAAAACCTGTCCACCTATGCTAAGATGCCACAAACTACCGAATAGGAGGTCTGTGGCAATGCTATGTCAAATCCTTGTTTTATGCGCGGTGCCGCTCCTGCTCCCCATCCTGTTCCGTCTGGCCCTCAAACTCCGTCTGGGCATCCCCATGCTGTACATCGTCCTGGCCCTCACCGTGCTCCATGATTGGACCCGGGCCAACCCGGAATTGGCGGACGGCATCCTGTTCGCCCTGGTTGGGCTGGCGGCCCTGTCCTGGGTGGTCACCGGGGCCTGGAAGATCTGCAATTTCATTAGCCAGTGCTGGGAGGACCGCGCAGAGGCGGAACTGTTCGCCCAACGGGTCCGACAGGCCCGGGCCAGCGGCGAGTACACTATCAGCGCCGGCGACCTCTGGTACTGAGCTCACCCCAGCCCCATCAGCTCCCGGATCAGCCGGTCGCTCATTTTGATGGCTCCGACCAGCACCAGCATATTAAACAAAAGTTCGCCCACATAGTTCCACACGATGGTGGCCGCCGCCAGGGTGTCGTCCGCGATCACGGGCGGCGTAGAGGCGAAGGCCGAGAAGATCACACAGGCCAGCACGATGACACAGCCCTCCAGGCAGATCGCGGCGTAGGTTTTCAGAAACGCTATGCCGATGCTGCTGGAGGGCTGTCCCGCGAAGCTGGCCATGGGGATGGGCGCGATGGCGGTGGCCATATACACCTTAAAAAAACGACTATAGACGGTCAAGATCATCACCAGCGACAGCCCCCAGATGAACAGGGAGCCCAGCAGGGTCACCGCCCACAGGGGGATGCTCTCCAGGAAGCTCACGTCCTCGATGATGGTCACCATCTCGTCAGGCAGGGTGGCCGCCTCCAGGGCGGACAGGCCGGACGAGCTCATGATGGAGGACACCATCCCCTGGGCGATGCGGAATAGCGCCGTCATCAGCTCCATGCCGTGGGATACCGCCGCCTGGGCCAGCACGAAACGGACCAGGCATTTGACGGCCTGCTCGGGTTTCCGCATTTCCGCGAAACTCCCCATGGTCTTGACCACGCCCATGACGAAAAACAACACCAGCAGGGCGTAGCCTACGGCCTTCAGGCCGTCGTTGATGTTGACGATCACGTTCCAGACCCCGCCGCCCTTGAAATTTTCCGGGCTGGTGGAGATCAGCGTCCAGATCTCCGCCAACTTGCCGTTCCAGGTGGACAGGGCGGAGTTCAGGTTGTCCACGATCCAGTTTCCACTTCCGATTATTCTCACCTCGCTTCTGAAAAAAGTCCAGGGGATGGCGCTGCCATCCCCTGGTTTGTTGTCTGATCGTTTTACTCACGCTCCTCGATCACCACATGGAGCATATCTCCGCCCTGTTTCCCCAGCTGCTCCCGGATAGATTTGAACACACCGACCACGTAACACACATTGCCATGGGCGTCCTTCAACCCCATGTTCACGATCCTGCCGTCATAGGGGACGCCGTCAAATTCGGCGTGGACCTTCACCCGGCCCTTCCCAAATTCCTCCCGGATGTTCCAGGGGAAGACCACATACGCCCCGCCTTTCCCCGGGACCTCGTGGAGAAAGGCGTCATACTCAAAGCGTTTTGCCATGCTCTCTCCTCCAGTATCCAATTTTTAGCATTATACCATAGTTACGGGCATCGGGCAAGACTTACGCCCCGGTGCCGGTGATCAGGTTGAGGATCTCGCGGGTAAAGGTGATCACGATGCCGCCCGCGATGGTGAGCATCCCGTTGGACCGCTGGGAGGGGTCGTGGGACTGGAGGGACAGGCCCACCTGAAGGATGCCGTAGCCCAGCAGGATCAGGCCCACGGCGCGAATCAGGGAAAAGATGAAGTCGGACAGGTTGGACACCACGTCCAGGGGGTCGCCGCCGCTGGCGGCGAAGGCAGGCATGACAAACATGGCGGCGGTGAGGGCCAGGCAGACGCACAAGGCGTACAGCCGCTTGGCCCGGCGCTGGAGCTTACTGCTTTTCAGATGGTTCATGGTCGGGTTCCTCCTTGTTTTGGTCGGCCTCCGGGGCGAACAGCGCCGCGCCCGGGAGCCAGGTGTTGGGTTTCTTCTGATGGTGGATGTAGGGCGGCCCGCCGCCGTCCACGGTGTGGCAGACGGCGGGGTGCTTGGTGAGGTCGTACTTCAGGTCCATGACGGGCTTCGCGCCCCGGATGAACAGGATGGCGTAGCGGTTGTCCAGGGCCCGGACCTCGTCGGGCGTGAGCAATTCCCGCCCGCTGATTTGAAAATTGGTGGACCAGGAGCCGGAGCGGCCCTTGCTCTGCCCGTGGGTTTTGGTGTTGATGGTGCCCTTGCCTAGCGCCTCGGAAATGTATTTATGGGTCGCCGCCTCGTTTCCGCCTAAGTACAGGATCGTGTCACTATTTCCCGGAATCGTCTCCCAATCATCCTTAAAAAGTGCTTTGATTTGCGCCATATTCTGAATGATGGTACTTGCCGAAATATTTCGGGACCGCATGGTGGCCAGTTCTCGGGTGAAGCCCGGCATGGGCATGGCGGCGAACTCGTCCAGCACGAAGTGGACGTGGCAGGGCAGGGCCCCGTGGTGGATCTGGTCGGCGCTGTAGTAGAGGGCCTGGAACGCCTGGGCGTACAGCAGGCTCACCAAAAAGTTCAGGCTGTTGTCGTTGTCGGGGATCACGGCGTACAGCGCGCACTTCTTCTCGCCTAGGGTGTAGAGGTCCATGTCGTCATGGTCTGTGATGGCCTTGATCTGGGGCAGGTTGAAGGGGGCCAGACGGACGGCGGTGGACACCAAAATAGATTTTGAGGTCTTGCCCGCCGCCATTTTGAACACTTTGTACTGCCTCACCGCCACGCAGTCCGGCCGCTCCCGCTCAATGGACTGGAAGAGCAGATCCAGGGGCGAGACGTACTCCTCGTCCTCCTCCTTCACCTCGGCGTACTCCAGCACCCGCATGACCATGGAGAAGTTCTGCTCGTACTCCGGGGCCTCCTGCCACAGCATGAGGATGATGGCCTGGAGGAGCGCCGTTTCTGATTTCTCCCAGAACGGATCGGAGTTGTGGCTGTTTTTCGGCGTGGTGGCCTGGATGAGATTGTTCACCAGCCGCAGGGCGTCCTTCTCATCCCGGATGTAGCGAAAGGGGTTGTAGCCGTCCGACTCCTCCAGGTTCACCAAGTTCAGTACCCGGATATCGTAACCCTGGCTTTTCAAATAGCCCCCTGTGGCAAACAAAACCTCCGATTTGGGGTCCGTAATGACATAATTTGTGTTGGCTTCCAGGATATTCGGCTTCACATAGGTCCTCGATTTGCCCGCGCCGGAGCCGCCGATGACCAGCACATTCAGCGACCTGCGGTGCTTGTGGGTATCCAGCCCCAGGCGGACGTTCTGGGTGAGCAGCTTGTTCTGCTTCTGGGCGAACATGGCGTTGACCTGCTGGGGCGTTCCCCAGGCGGCGGAGCCGTGTTCGGCCCCGTCCCGGGTCCTGCCCCGGTTGGCGGAGGCGTAGCACAACGCGGCGGCGTAGAGGGCGGAGCAGACCAGGATGGACACCAGGCTATGTTCGGTCCAGCGGATAGCGAAAGGGTGCTCCAGCGCCGCCGTCAAATTAGTCAGGATGTCCGGCAGGCCGCCAGCCGGGCTCCGGTCGCCGCCCAGGGACTGGGCCAACAGCAGCGCTGCCCAGACCACGAACAGGTACAAGAAGAGGCGGACGGCAATGCCGCCCGCCCGGTCAGGTCGGTTCAATTCATCATCTCCAATGGCAAGGGGGACGCCCATCATCGGGCGCCCCACTCAAAATTTAACCGTCGATCACCACGCACGGGACCCCGCTCTTTTGGGCAAAGTCCAGCGTGTTTTTCGTCCCGCCCCGCTCCCCGTTGAACACAGCAATCACCAGCCCTGAGTGCCGCACCATCCACTCGTTCCTGGCCTGGTAAGCGGCGTAGGAGAAGCTGGGGCAGATGGTCCGGGTCAGGTCCACCCGGGCCAGCACCCGCTGGGACCGTTCCGACCAGCCGCCGCCCCAGTGCTGGCCGAAACCGGGGTGAGGCAGGGCGCAGATCAGCTTCAGCCGGTCGTCACGCTCCCGCAGGCGCAGGACGATCTCGGCGGCCACCAGGTCGGTCCCCCTCGCCATGCCGGTGATGTAGGTGGTGAAGCCGCTGGCGACGGCCCGTTTGATCTCCACCTCCAACAGCCGGGCCAGCTCCTTTTCCGTGATCTTCAGCTTTTCGGGCCGATGCCCGCTGAAGCAGCAGCGGTGTTTCCTCAATTCAGTCTCTGTCATGGATCATCCCTCCTGGGGTAGACTATAGCATTATCTAATGTTACAGTCTATACCCAGAAAGGGAAACGCCCCTATTATCTTATTGAAACATTAGATAATGGAGGCATGAGACATGGTGAAACTGAGGGTGCTGGAGCTCCTGGCCCAGCAAGGCAGGTCAAAATACTGGCTATATAAGCAACTGGGCATGAGCTATCAAAACTTCAATAAAATGGTCAACAACGAGACCCAGTCCATCAAGCTGGAGCGCATTGAAACGCTGTGTCAGCTGCTGGATTGTACGCCCAACGATCTGTTCCAGATCGACTGGGACAGGCCGGACGGCGGCGACTGATCATCTTTGCTTCGGTTTTGCCCTGCTTTTCTCCCTGACCGGCGCGGACCGCTCCCCGCTGCTCAGCCGGACGCGGTACCCCTCCAGCCGGGCCAGGATGGAGGGCCGCTCACTCCTCCCGCCGCTCTCTCTGGAAGCAGAGGAGCTGGCTCTGGTATCGGGCGAGTCTGGTTGCGACTGAGAACCGTTTTTTGGCGGGATGTCCCAGGGATCGTCCGGCAGCTGGGAGCGGGGCGGGGGAGGGTCCCACCTGTCCTCCGCCCGCCCCGCCGGGGGGCGCTGGGTGTCCTCCCGTTCCGCCTGGGGTGCTGGCCGCTCCTGTCCCGGAGGGCCCTCCTGGGGCCCCTTCCGGGCCCGCTGGGGCGATCCCCTGTCCTGGTCCGGGGAGGGCTCCTGACGGTCCCTCTGGGGCTCGGACGGGGCCCTCTCGCCCTGCTCCGGGGCTTGCCGGACAGGGCCTTGGTATAGGATGCGCTCAAAGATCAGGTTGGCCCGGTCCAGCTCGGTCACCGGCATCAACACGTCGATCACCCGGCCCCTGCCGTCCCGGTCTTTGATGGCGGAGAACAGGATTTTCTGCCTTTTTGCGTGCTTTTGAAACTGCTTGTACTGCTCGGGCGACATGGGGAACAGCCGCAGGTCCCTCGTTTCCCGCAGCATCCGCTCCATGTTCACCTTGCCGGAGAGGGCCTTGTTGTTCCGGGCCAGCGCCATGGTCAGCGCCAGCAGGTTTTTCAGTGCCGAGCCGCCCAGCCGGACGATCACCTCGCCCCCGGACAGCATCATGCGCACCATCTGGTCGGCGGCCTCACCGCCTCCTATCGTCATCTCGGATCACCTCGTCTTTCATTTTGATGTTTTGGATCTCCCGCTCCATCCTGGGCAGGTTTTCCCGGATCTCCCGGCAAAAGGCCAGCTTTTTCCGCTCCGCCCGGATTTGCCGGTTGACCTCCGCCAGCTGGCGGTAGATATCCGCCTTTTCCGCCGTCAGCCGGTCCCGGGGAATGGGGCACCCCTCCAGCACGTCCAGGGCGTCCATATACCGGGCGAATTCCTCCTCCATCCCGGACAGGCCCTCCCCGTAGAGCCGGGCGGCGGGGGCCAGGGCCTCCGCGTCGGCCAGGGCGTCGTACCACTTTTTCCGCCTCTTTTTGCGGACGTTGAGGACGATCCGCTGCTTGGTGAGATCGGCCAGCGCTTCCTCCGTCCGGGCCTCAAAGGCGGACATCTCCTCGGGGGTGCTGATCTCGTTCTCCCGGAGGAAGGCAAGTTGGGCCCGGTATCGCTCCGCCCGCGTCACTTCCTGGCGGAGCCGGGGCGTCACTTTGGGCGGATACTGCCGCTGGCCCGCCTTGCCCAGCACATACAGATAGTGGACGTAAAGCGCCATAAATCCGGTATATTTTGGGCGCTTTTTATAGGGCCGGTACGCCGGGCGGCGCAAATTGGCGGGCCGCAGTCCCGCCTCGATGGCGGTGAGGTTGCCCTCGATGGCGGCCCGGATGCCCTCCTCGGTGAACAACCCGTTTCTCCGGCCTGGGTACATGAACCGATCCTGGCCCCGCAGCCGGAAGCCCAGGCGGTTGCCGTGGTAAATTTCATACCCTGCGTGTTCCATCAACAGGTAGAAGTGCCCCAAATCGTTGGCGCTGTCGATGGCGGCGCGCAGGTCGGCCTCCAGCATGGTGCGGAAGGTGGGCTGTCCCTTGGACTGGCGGAGCCACTCGGCGTAGCTCACCGCCTGGGAGGGCTGGCCCGACATGAGGACGGACAGCCCGTGCTCCCGGCACAGCCGGTCCGACACGGCCCGGATCTGGCTGTAGTAGGTCCGGGCATTGCTGTGGTATTTCTCCCCTGTGTCGGCGTTGACGGAGTTGAAGATCAGGTGGGCGTGGATGTGCTCCTTGTCCACATGGACGGCGATCACCGTCTCGTACCCCGGCAAATGCTCCTGGGCGAACGCCTTGGCGATGTCCAGGGCCAGCTCCGGGGACACCTCGCCGGGCTTGAAGGACTGGATGATGTGGTAGTATTGCACCCCGTCCGTCTTGCCCACCTCCCGCTTGGTATCCAGCATCTGGCGGCACTCCCGGCCAGGATCGCAGTTGAGGTGGACCGTGAGGGTATGCTCCTCCGTCTTGTCCCCGTTGAGGATGTACTTGATGCCCAGGTCCAGCCGGGCGTGGCGGGCTAATATTTTCGTGACGGCCATGGATCACCTCAAAAAAAGCGGGCAGACTCCTGAGAGCCCGCCCGCAGCGTTTTCTTTCAATTTTTCAGATATATGGACTGAAGAAACGACTTTCCTGTCTCCGTTTTGAAGAGCTTTTCCATCGCCTGCTCGATATGTTCCCGGGTGTAGTTCCCCTCATCGGCGTTGACCAGATAGTCCGCCTCCAGCAGGATCTGGTAGTCCGGCCCGTCCACCTTCTCCGGGGTGTGGTGGTGACCCACCAGGTAGACCACCCGCCCCACACAGGCTTGGTGTAGGCCGCTGCCCTTCAGGAACGGGATGGTCAGCGCGGGGCCCTCCTGTTCCTGGTGCTTGCCATCGGCGCTGCCATACTTCTCCCGGCACAGGGGGCAGGCGATGTCGTGGACGATGGCCGCCGCCTCCAGGCTCATCTGGGACATCTCATCCAGCCCCTCGCACTGGCCGATGGTCTTGGCGTAGGCGTAGACCTTCAGGAAATGGTTGATGTCGTGGAGATCACCGTCATAAAACTTGATCATTTTTTCGGTGAGTTTCGCAATGTTCTTCGCGGTTTTCATTTCGTCACCCTTTCGATGTAATAGGTTATTATACCATTTTTTCGTGCTTGAAACAAGCAAAAACAGGTGGACAACATTTTTCTGCTGTAAACATGAAACAGTTTTTTTGCCATCCGGTGCATCGGCTCACAGCCCTGCTTCGGCGAAACAGCGCAAAAAAGGAGAACGGATCATTTAGAATCCGTTCTCCTCAGTCAGAAGGCTATTTCATGTTTGGCTGAAAATAGGGGGAGTCCTCCGGCTTGAGCCGGGGCGCGCCGAAGGGAAAGAACTCCAGAAAATCCATTTTCCGCTCCCGGAACCAGGTCTCGCAGTCCACCTCGGCGGCCACGCCCATGCCGTTGGGGCAGAGCAGGAACGCCTCCGGGGGCTGGTCTGACGCCAGCGCCGCCTGGAACAGCAGGGAGAACACCTCTCCGTGGGCGACAATGGCCACCTTTTTGTACCCGCTGCGCCGGACCTCCGCTACCACATGGGTCATCCCGGCCAGGGCCCGCAGCTGGGTTTCCATCAGTGTTTCCCCGCCAGGGAAGCCAAGGTCAGGGGCCTGTTCCAGCCATTTTTTACCGGCGGCCCCTTCCATGATCTCTGAGGCCGGGCGGTTTTCCAGCTCCCCGAAGCGGTATTCCCAGAAGTTCTCCACCAACTCCGGCTCCATGCCGGGGTAGAGGATGGCGGCGGTCTCCCGGCAGCGGATGGCGGGGCTGGCGTAGAGATGGTCCACCTCCGGGTAAGAATAGAGCCGCTTCAGCTCATGCAGCTCCCGGCGCCCCTGCTCAGATACCAGCGCGTCGGTGGAGCCGCACAGCAGGCCCTTCTCGTTGCTGGTGGTCAGGCCGTGGCGGACAAAATATACCGTGAATTTGCTCATATGATTACTTCATCCCTTTTGTATCTCAAAATATCTGCTGATCTCCTTCATCCTGCCGCTCTGGGCCACATGGAAGGGACACCGCCTGTCGCAGTGGCCGCAGCCGGTGCAGTCGGACGCCTTCTTGTCCAGCTTGGCGTAGTGGTCCGCCGCCATGGCGTCCCCGGCCAGGGCCAGGTCGTAATACTTGTTGATGAGGCCCACGTTCAGCCCAGCCGGGCAGGGCTGGCAGTGGTTGCAGTACACGCAGGCCCCCGCCGCGTCCCGGGGCGCGAAGGTGCCCAGCACCGAGTAGTCCCGCTCCTCCGGGGGGGCGTCCAGGAAGCCCAGCAGCTCCACCATGTCCTGCTTCCCCCGGATGCCGGGCAGGACGGACAGCACCCCCGGCTTGTCCAGGGCGTACTGGATGCACTGATATTTGGTGAGGGCCTGCCCAAAGGGTGACGCTTTGGCGTCCAGCAGCTGGCCGCCGGAGAAGGGCTTCATCACGGTGATGCCGATCCCCGCTGCCTCGCAGCGGCGGTACAGCTCCATCCGCTCCCCGGCGGTGCCGTTGGCGAACTCCCCATGGTGGTAGTCGTAGCCGGGGTTGATGGAGAACATCAGCAGCTCCACCAGCCCGGTGTCCAGCACCTCATTGGCCAGGGCGGGGGTATGGGAGGACAGGCCGATGTGCCGCACCACCCCCTGCTCTTTCATGTCCAGCAGAAAGTCCAGGATGCCGCCGTCCCGGTAGGCCCGCCAGTCCTTCTCCTCGTCCAGGCAGTGGATCATGCCGTAGTCGATGTAGTCGGTCTTGAGCTGGGTGAGCTGCCAGTCTACCGAGCGTTTCACCGTGTCCAGATCGGTGGACCAGCCGTACTCCCCAGTCTCATAGTTGGCGCCGAAATGCACCTGGTAGCGGATATTTTTCCGCACCGAGGCGAAGGCCGCGCCGTAGTAAGCGAAGGTGCCCGCCTTTGCAGTGGCCAGGTCGGCGTGGTTCACCCCGTTCTCGTAGGCGAAGGTCAGGGCGTCCACCGCCTCCCTCTCGCTGGCGTCGCAGATGTAGCTGGTGCCCAGGCCGATGACGCTGATCCGGTCGCCGGTGGTCCGGTTGATCCGGTATTCCATGAAAATTTCCTCCATAATTCGTATGATATGCTCATTTTACAGCAAGCGGGGCGGAAAAGCAAACGCCTAAAATGAATAGGTCGCCATAGCTGAAAGGCATGGCATACTGGGATGGTCACGCCCACTGAACATTTTCTTTCCCCGCACCCACCTCAAAGTGGTATTTGGCGATGCCCAGGTCCATCTTCACATAGAAGGCGTGGCCCGGCTGGGCGGACACCCTGCCGTCCTCCTCCAATGCAAACAAGAATTTCTGCTGGTTCACCGCCGTGGGGGCCAGCAGGACCGCCTCCATCCCGGCCCGGAACCAGTCTGGCATGGGCCCCTCGGCCCTGGCCAGCTCCTCCAGGGGCTTGGACTTGTGGGGGACGCCCTGTGTGGCGCCGTGGCCCAGGGCGATGACGGCGGCCAGCTTCTCCCCGTCGCCCAGGGTGTAGGCCGACCTCACCTTGGTGAAGGTCAGCGCCACCCAGCAGGTGTTCAGCCCCATCATCTGGGCCTTCAGCACCAGCCGCTCCCCCCAGTAGCCGCACTTCTCCTGGAGGTCCGGCCCGGCCTTGCCCACCAGCGCGAAATAGTTTTGCACCCCGCTGAACTTGCCGTACCGGGCCATGGTGCCCTCAAAGGCTTTGGGCTCGTTGGTGACCAGCTGGATGTGCAGGCCGCTCTCCCGGTTGCAGGCGTCCACCTCCGCCCGGAGCGTCGCCAGCTCCTCCGGCTTCAGGGGCTTGTTCAAATACTGCCGGACGCTGTGCCGCGCCCGGATGGCTTCCAATTCTGTCATGCAGGGGTTCCTCCAATCGTTAATTGCCGCTATTATACCACACTGCCGCCTCAAAGGGAATCGAAGCACCCTATTTTTTCGCAATCTGGTACATCAGCTCATAGACCTGATCCAGCAGGAACAGCCCCCGCTTGGCGTCCTCCGCCCTGGCGATCCCGGCGTTGACGCTGCGGGCAATTTGGTTTATATTGTTCCCAATGTGGTGGATCTCCGTCCGAAGCTCCTTGATCTCCTGGGAGGGGCGGGCCCGGACGGGCACTCCCTCGATGAGACGGACCAGGTAGGCCCTCCGGGAGAGACCGCACTGCCTGGCCTGGGTCACCAGCCGCTCATACTGCGCTGGTGTCAGCTCAACGTGAAGGTGGTGTTTTTCGATTTCGTTTCACCTTCTTTGAGCGGCCACCTATATGGTTTCCATCTGAAATCGTTCCTCTTATGCGGAAATCGTCGGTGGCCCGAACAACTTTGGCGTAGGTTTCCATAAGAGCGTTTAACTCCTTCCGATTGGGCGTATCTTTATGATTTTCAATATACCGGGCGCAGGTCTTTCTCAGATTTTCAAAGTAACAAGGAGCCAATTCCAAAAGTGCCCTTTCCACAGCGTCTCGTAAGTGCAGTATATGTTGACGTTCCCACTCCAGTTTGTCAAATGGCGCCTCACCGCTAATATAACTTCTCGCCTGTTCATAAGTTAATTTTTTCGTTGGATACACTCCTTCCTGCGGCACCGCCGCCGATTTTCCGCCCGCAGGCGGCATATGGGGACAGGGGGATACCCCTGCAAGCGCGCAAAATGTACATTTGCGCTATGCTTGCGGGGTCGCCGCCAGCGGCGGCGACCCCCTCGGGCGGGCGGAGCCCGCCCTTCGTCAGAAGAAATTTCGCTCTGCGTAGTCCCCGCTGTTTAGCGAGGACTACGCCCGCTTCATTTCTTCTTCCTCTCCCCACCGCAACCGTTTCGCTGGGTTGCGGCGGGGGCCCCGTGTAAACGATCACCTCTCTTGCCTGTCATGGGGCTGCCGCTTCAGGTCGTAGTGCTCCACGGGCACATCCCGCAGATCCAGGCTGTGTTTGTCAGACACATAACAGGAATATCGGGCATAATCATAGCCCTCGCAGTTCACCAAGATCCCGTCATGGTGCCTCTCGGTGGTCACCAGCAGGCAGCGGGTCACACCGTTATCATAGCTGGTGCTGTCCTTATAGGGGGCGAGGAATGGCATATCCCGCAGCAGATTAGCGGAAAAGTGCTGGAAGTGCTGGGCAGACAGATGGATGACCCTGACCACTTCCACATGGATGGTCTGCGCGGGCTTTTCCTCCATCAGCTCCTGGGCGTGGCTGGCCTTGAAGAAGAAACAGCCTTTGATCTCAGATCGGGGCAAACGATCATCTCCCTTCCGGTGTCAGCACAGACACCGTGATAGAACAAATTCGGCTCAAAAAGGAGGCCAAGGGGTTTCCCGTAACCCCTTGGCCTCTACCGCTCCCGCGATTTTCTGCGCGGCGGTTTCTGCTTTTGCACAGCATCCAACCCTTGCTCCAGATATTCATCCAGTTCTTGGCGCAGCTCGTCGAACAGCTTCCTGGGAGCCATATCGCTCTGCGCTACCGCGGTTCCGGCAGCGAACAGCGCCATATGTACGATGCCTTCCTCTCCCTCCCGCAGGATGCGCTGGACGGTCTCTCTGATCCACGACTGGCGTTGTGCCTCGTCCCACTGGAACGGATGACACAGATCCAGGAACTCATAATACCGGGCGGCGATCCGGCCCGGCGTAGCGGAGGGGAACCAGGGGTTGTCCCACTCCGCAAAAGGAATGGTAGACAATATATGACGGCCGCCGTCCCCTTGCTCCCACACCCGCACCCGGTCAAAGCCCATCTCCCGGGAGACACGGGCGAGGATCTCCATGACCGCGGGATCGTCCCGGAGCCGCTCTGACCGGGTAAAGTCGGTGACAAGGTAGTTTTCTCCCTGACGCACATGGAGGATGTCGGCGGCGCTCGTACCATCGGCGCTCTCTAGCCCCAGCGTCAGGCGGGCAGGGGGCTGACCGTCCGGGCCGGGCTCCGCCGCCTCGCTGTTGTAGTCCTGGTCCCGCAGCTCCTCAAACCGGGCCCGGGCCGCTTCAAAGGAATCAAAATGTTCCAGCTCACTGGGCTCCGGGGCGTTGTCCGCCCAGGTTTTCAGGTCGGCGATGATGTAAAACCGCCAGCCGGGAGCGGCATCGTGGGCTGGTTCTTGAACAGATCCAGCCTGCTCCGGTGCGGGCCGCTCCCCGGACAGGGGCCGGAGGCAGTCCAGATGCTTGGCGGCGTAGATAGCGTTGCTGGTGAGCTGCCTCTGCCAAGCGCCCACACTGGGCGCCCATTTAAAGCCGCTGTGCCGCATGGCCGAACAGGTGTCCCGGTCCGGCTTCTCGTGGAAGAACACCTGGAGCCGGTTGATTTCCCGGTCCATCTTCACCTCGCCACCCTCAAAAACCCAGCCCTCATAGTCTATATTCGCTTTCGCAGACAGCTCCTCGATCCGTTTTTTTGTCTGACGGATGTTGGCGTTATTGTTGTTTAGGAGAAAGCTGTCATAGGGGCTGGGATACTTCTGCCAGCTCCGGGCTATGCGGGCATTCAGCCTCTCGATCTCCACAGCGGACAATTGCGGACAGCCCTCCAGCGTCCCGTGCTTACGATAGTAGGCGTTCACCGCCTTCATTTTCTCCTGAAAAGCCTCCAGGCCGGCCAGCTTGACCTTCAGCTTGTCCACAGCGGCGGGATCGTCCGCACTGATCCCGCCCCTGCCGGTGCCCCGGATCTTGTCCAGCAGGCCCCGGATCTGCTGGTATTCCTCCATGGCGGCGGCGTCCGCCTGGTTCTGCTTCTGCTTTTTTCGGACGGGGAAATTGCTCCCCCCGGCCACCAGGATGGAGGGCACCCGGGCGGCGATCTCATTGCGGCGGTTAATATTGTCCGCCAGTTTCCGGGCGAAGGTGTCCAGCAGATGGTCGATCTTGTCATGATGTATGGGGTCCACCCGCTGCTTTTGCCGCTCCGCCAGGGCGGCGGCCTCGTCCACCTCGGCCCGGTAGGACTGGGTGGCACGGCCCGGCACATACTCGAAATAGCTGTTCATCTCGTTGGCCCGCCGGGCCAGGTCCTCATTGATGGGATAATATTTCACGCACAACCTCCTCGCTATGTGAGCTTACCGCTCATTTTCATACATTCCTTTTTTTCTCTTTGCCGCAGATTTTCCGTTGGATTTCCGCGCCTTTTCTAAATGCTCCTTCAGCTCCGCAATTTCTGCCGCCTGTTTTTCGTTTTCGTCAAGCAGTTTCCGAAGCGAACTCCTTAATTCTTTGATGATTTTCGCCCGCTCCAAGTTTTCGTATGTATACGGATACGACGTATATTCATAGGCTTGCGCACGGTTCAGCAGGCTGATATACCAGTTCATATTATGTTCTATCCCTACTACCTCCGTTCCAGGGCGCTCCTGTTTTTTGCCCGCTCCCTGTGAGCGGGCGGCGTCAGGAGCTCCACGGGCGGGGCGTCGGAGCGCAGCAGCCCCAGCAGGCTATGCCGCGCCCCGACGCTGGTCGCCGTGATCTCCTTGACGCACTGACGCAGCCAGGGGAGCTGCTCCGCCATGCTCTGGGTCAGGACGGCGACATCCAGGGCGGTCATCTTCTCCTTGGAAACGTACACGGAATACTGCCCCCGCTCAAAACCGTGGGTGGCCATGAACCGCTGGATGTCCTTGTAGGCCCGCTTGAAAAACTGCGGGTCCTGGGCCGTCTCCTTGCGGGGATAGTGCTGTCTCAGCGCCTCCTGGCTCAGATCGAAGGTGATTTCTTTCCGGCTCATCCCCATGTTACACAGCACCCCGTGCCTTTCCGGCCTGGGCCAGCACATCCTCCTCGCCGTCCTCATCCTGCCAGACGCAGGCGGTGGCGCAGGCCACGAACCAGTCCGAGCGCAGCAGGGACAGGATGATGTCCCACATACACGCGAAGTCATCGCCGTGGCCCTTGTCCTGGAAGGACAGGGGGTCACCCTCGGAGACACAGGGCAGGCTGTGGGCGGCGAACAGGCTTTTTACCGTCCGGTGAACATCCTCCAGCGTGTGGCCTCGCCGCTCTACGGCGGCTTTGTCAAAGGAAAATTTCACTTTCATTTTGCGACACCTCCTGTTGTTTGGTAGCCCACATCATACCGCACCTTTTTGACAATATCCAGATGAATCGGCAGACAGTTATCGGTCACGCCGCCTGGGCCAGCTCCTGGGCGATCCGCTCCCTGGCGAGGCGGGCGTACTCGTCCGTGACCTCGATGCCGGTGGCGGTGTAGCCCTCCAGCACGGCGGCCAGGACGGTGGTGCCGGACCCAGCGAAGGGGTCCAGGATATGGCCACCCGGCTCGGTGATCTTCACGATGTCCCGCATGAGCTGGAGGGGCTTCTCCGTCAGGTGGATGCGGTTCTGGGGATTGCCGTACTTGAACACCCCCGGCAGGCAGGGGACGGGGCGGTTGATGGGCATATCGCCGTTGGACCCCCACACGATGTACTCCGCCTGCTGGCGGAAGCGGCCCTTCTGGGGGCGGGAGTTGCCCTTGTCCCACACAGCGGTGCCCCGCCAGATCCAGCCCGCCCACTGGAGGGCGTCCGAGGCGGCGGGGAGCTGCCGCCAGTCGATGAACATACACACCGGGGCGCCTGGCTTGCAGGCGCGGCGGGCGTCGGCCAGCCACGCTGCCGCCCAGCGGGTCCAGGACCGCTGGTCCTTGGCGTCGCCGTCGAAGTCGGGGAGGGCGGCGGCACCCATGCTGGAATACTTTTTGGCGGTGGACTTGTTCTTCTCCGTCTGGGTGCGGCCCCCGGAGGCGTAGGGCGGGTCGGTGATGACGGCGTCGAAGGAGCCGGGGGCGAACCCCGGCAGCAGCTTCAGGGAATCGCCGTGGATGAGTTCCCAGCGGGGGTCAACGTTCATAGGCGTCAGTTCCTTTCTTTTTTTGAGATTTTTGGGGGCTTGTGTGGTCGGAGAGTTCCGTATCCACATATTCGCTGATGATATGGAGGGCTTTATAGTAGTCTCCGCAGGCGGTGACGCGCTCCACCATCTCCTCGCTCTGCTCAGCCATACCAGCCCGCCGCAGCAGCTTGGCGGCGTGGCCCATAATAGAGAAGATGTTGCCGTCGTGGCCCAGCAGCTCCATGGAGGGCTTGGCGGGGACGGGGGACTCCTCCTGAACAAAACCTCCCAGCTTGTTGGACACATGATCCGAAAGCCAAGTGCCGCCGAACTGCCCATGGGTCTGGATGCGCCACACGGCCAGCCTGCCCGCGTCCAGTTGCACCCCCTCGAAGGGGAACAGCAGACAGGTCAGCTCTCCGTTCTGGAAGAGGGACACATTTTCGGCTTTGAAGGCGCTGCCGTTCAGCAGTATGCCGGCCTCGGCGAACAGCTCATTGATGCCGTCCACCCACTCCTGGGGGTCGCCGCCGCAGCCCTGGAGGATGATGCCCTCCTGGCCGCCCATGCGGCGCAGGTCGTCGGTCGTGATTTGTTTTACCATATTTACCTCTCTTGGCCCCGCCCCAGGCGGGGCGGCGTGTGTTTTGCCGGAGGACGGGGCGGTGTGGGCGCAAGGACCTCCCCCTGACGTTCGACCTCCCAGAGCATACGCCCGATCTCATCGCTGTGGCTGTCCCGCATAAGTTCCGCTTTCCAATAGTCCACCACGAACCCCAGCGGATCTTCAAAGCCGAGCAGAAAGTCCAGGCTTTCATCTGAGCAGGCGTCGGCCAGCTCGTCCCGGAGCTGCTGGGCGGCGGTGATCTCCGGGGCCAACGCGATCAGCTCGTCGGCGGTCTTGCCCTGGAGCCCTGCCACATAGTCCGTGTAGTTCTGATCCAACCGCATCTGCAGCATATCATTCTGATCCATTACCGTTCATCCCTTCCTTTCCTGGATGCCGAACGCCCGGGAGATCTTCGGACGGGCGCGGGCCGCTCCTGCTCCGGTGTGCGCTCCCGGAACATCTCCAGGTAATCGCCTGCCGCCCTGCGCAGAGCCTGGTAGTCGGCATCGGCGGGCTGGAATGGATACCACTCTATTGTCCCGTAGTTGTTCCGAATGCAGGGCGACACCTCACTGGATAATTTGGGGTCGGTGGAGCTCTGCTTCATCCCGATCACGTCCCGGAAACCCAGGACGAGCCGGTCCACTTCACCGTCTGTGCGCTTCAGCACCGTCAGCCGCAGGGCCTCACTGTAACCCATGTCCGTGGTCACGAACTCGGCCCGCACCCGCAGGTCGCCTCCCAGGTCCCCCAGGCAGGCCCGGCCCACGAATTTGGGGGACGGGACGACCTGCCCGTCCTCGAACAGCTTGCGGAGCTCCTGCTCAAAGAAATTGCTCACCGTTCCGCCCCCTCTCGCTTGTGCTTCTGTTTCCGTTTCGGCGGGTCATACCCAAAATACACCGCGCTGGGCACCAGCTTGTCCCGGTCCGGGCTGAGTTCGATGACGCGGCCGTGCTCGGTGACCACCAGACGGTCCAGGGCCTCGTTCACGATCTTCTCATCGCCCAGCACAATCGCATGGGAGATCACCAGCACATTGCCCTTCACAATGCCGTGGACGATGCACTCGCCGGAGAGGACGGGGTACTTGGACGGTGTGATAGCGGCGGCCATCCCGTGACCGGACAGCCGGGCGCAGTTCTCCACCCGCCCGCCGTCCACACGGGCATGATCCTCCACCCTGGCGCGGCCGGACAACACGGCCCTATAGGCGCGGGCCTCGCCGCAGATCACCGCCTGATCCCGCACAAGAGTCCCATCCGTCACGAACGCCCCGTTGGCGGCGATGGCGTCGTGGGCGATCCAGGAGTCCCTGTCCTCGTAGGACAGGTTGCCTTCTTGCTCCACGAATCCCCCCAGGTCCCCGGCCTTTACCGTGGGGCCAATATCCCGCAGGGCCCGGATGCGGTGGAGGAAGGGGTACTCGGGGTGGGCGATGTCCGTGATCTCAAACTTTTGATTGCCTGGATTCATCGGACCGCCTCCCTATGCTTTGATTTTTTCTTTTCCGCCGTCTCCTCCGGCTGGCGGGGGCGAAGCACATCCCGGGCAGAGGAGCGCGCCACCGTCCGCGTTTTCCCATCCAGGATTAGGCCGTCCGGGGTGGTGTTGCACACCTCCTCGCCGCTGATGACCACGGCGCTGCCCAGCAGATGCACATCGCCCATGACTTTTCCGTACACACAGCATTTGCCGGACAGCCTGGGGGCGCGGGCCGGATCGTCCGGCGAGGCCACGGTCACACTGGCCCCGGAGGCCCTGGCGCAGCCCCACATGGTGGCTCCCCGCAGATAGGCATCGTCCTCGGCCCTGGCGTCGCCGAACAGCACAGAGCCGTGGGAGACACAGGCGCTGCCGCAGACAACGGCCCGGCCCCGCAGGACGGAGCCCTTTTCCACCACGCTGTCCCCGGCGGCGATGGCCTCGTCGCAAACCCAGGCGTCGTCCCCCGGCTCGAAGGACAGGTTGCCTTCGTGCTCCACAAAGCCGCCCAGGTCCCCGGCCTTCACGTTCGTCCCGATGTCCCGCAGGGCCCGGACGCGGTGGAGAAAGGGGTATTCCCCGTGGACAATATCGGTAATTTCATATTTTTGGTTTGTCATACTGCCCCCTATTGGAATAATTTGTAGGAATCAAAATATACGGTTTTGCCATTTTCAGCAGTCTGCGCCGCGGTAAAGTGAAAGGCGCTCCTGGAAATTCCGGCCAGGTAGCTCTCTCGGCCCAGCAGCTGGAGCGCCCGAGCACGGGTGATCGGTTCGCCATCCAGACTGTACGTTGTCCTGCTTGCGTGGAGCGCATCCTCAATTTGCGGCAAATCACATTCGTCATGGCCCAAGGAAATCAAAAACGCCTTATCCTCTTTTGCCAGTTTCATCGTCTTTTCCCTCGTAAATGATGTAATATTCGTTGCTGTCGGTCCCCCATCGGATCGTCTCCATCTCCCGCCTTTCGCTGACCAACCACCCGACAGGCCCCATCACCGCCGCCACATCGGAGGCCCGGACACAGCGGACGGTCCGCTCGACCCAGCCGCCGTGGAGCGTCATTTTTTTGGTGAACACGTTCCGTTTCATCCGCCTGAACGCCGGAGAGGATGCCTCCACCGGCATCCCGAAGGTGGCGCCGTCCAACTCCCTCATATGCAGGTCTATCATGTTGAACTCGCCCCGCTTTGGTGGTAAAATGGACAGGTCACGCAGATGCTGGAATTGGGTAACTCGTAGTGCCTGCCCGTGAACAGGACCGCCCGGTTATCACAGCCTGCGGTCACCCGCCAGGGGGCGCTTTTTCGCTTTTGGCTGTGAACACAGGTTTCGTAGCCGTTCAAGTTTTTGATTTTTGCCATAACGTCCTCCTACCACCGCAGGTGCTCCTCCGCCCCGCAGCGGCGGCAGGAGAGAGTGCTGGTCCCGTTTTCGGGATCGGCCCGCTCCGTCCACAGATGGCCCTTGGCCTCGCAGACCATCAGGTTCTCTATGCACCTGCGGACCTCGTCCGTCTCCTCCGCCCGGAGCACCTCGTAGGACGGGACCGGGAGGCCCATTGCCCGGTAGGCGTCAGCAGCGTCCGCCAGCCACTCCTGGAAGGCGGCGGTGCCGGTGTAGTCGACCACCCGCCGCTCCAGCTCCGCCCGGTCTATCTGGATCTCTGTGCTGATATCCATCACCTCCTCACGCACAGGAGGGGCGCCGCCCCCATGGACAGCGCCCCTCCGCGCACAGTTCAATTTTTCGGTCCATCCGGCCCGCACTGGCCGATCCACTCGTCGAAGTCCAGGATGTCGGCCAGCAGCAGGGCAAGCTGGTACATGGTCTGGCGGTCCTCCGCGCCGTCCAGCCGGATGGCCGTCTCGAACAGGCCCCAGACCAGCTCGGCGATCATCCCGCCGTCGTAGGGCTCCAGGAGCTGGTCGTCGGGCAGGGCGGCCTTGCCGCTGCCGTCGCCCACCAGCTTCCTCTGGCGCTGGATGAGGGCCAGGCTGTTGTCCAGCAGCTCCTGGGGCAGCCCCCAGGCTTTGACGATGAGGGTGGCGCCCGCCTCCGGGAGCGAGGCGTCGCCGGGCTTGTCCGGGGTGCCCAGGGCCAGCAGGTTGACCGCCTCGGTGGTGATCTGCCGGAGCAGCTTCTCCGGCGCGGGGTGGCGTTCGTATTTTGTCATTTTTCTCAGCCTCCTCGATGTTTTTTGGTGGGTCCAGCCCACAACCATACCAGCTTTTTGCGGCAAAAGCTATCACGATACCCAACAAAGATGGAGTGTGAAAACCCAGCAATACCAACAATGGCGGGCTACGCCGCTTTGGGGATCTGCCCATCCTCCTCCCGAAACAGCCGGTCGATGTCGGCGAAGGTCTGGGTGCGGTTGAACTTCTCGGTGGCCTTGCCCGGGATGGCCTGGAGCTCCAGCATATGGGCCCACAGGTCCGGGTGGTGATCGTAGAGGTGGCGCAGTTCCCGCCGTTTGGCGTTGGGGCAGAACCAGCAGCCGCCCCGGTCGGAAAACTCATAAATCGGAGAGAGAAGCCCCGCTTTTTCGCAGAGGCTCCTCGCGTCCTGTTCTGTGTAATCGTATTTTTCCAGCAGCGATATTTTTTGGGCCCCGTCCAGCCGCAGCAGGCGGTCCTGCTCGTCACTGGCGATTCCAATGTACCGGACCGTCCCGGGAGGAAGCGTTTCCTTGTAGCGTTCCAGAGGCTTGACCTTGCAATCCCGCTGGACGGCGCACTTGCCGCACAGGGGGAAGGAACGCACCATGCCTTTCCGCTTCCCTCGGGTCACCCGCCCGGTGAACAGCCCCACATAGGTCTGCTCCGAGCGGAGCACCACCACCTTCACCCCCATCCGCTCCAGGGCAGGGATAGCGGTGCTGTAGATGAAGTCCCGGTGCTCCGGCACCTCGCCGGAGATGTCCCGGTCAAACATGACCTCACAGTACACCGCCTCATCCAGCGGTTCGCCATGCTCTTTGGCCAGCAGAATGGCCGCTAAGCTGTCCTTGCCAAATGAACAGCCGGCGATGTGGAGCGGCCTGCCCATGGTCACCCCGGCTGGAGGCCGGTCAGCTCATCTCTCGTGGTCGACACCTCCCTTTTTCTTTTCAGGACGCTTCTCCTGGGGCTCGGCGGTGCGAAGCATCATGCCGTCGTACATGGAGCTGAACCGCCCGATCTGCTCATCAGTGAGGGAGGCAAAGCTCTCCCCCTGGACTCCGGTGATGAAGAATGTGCCGCAAAGGATGTCATAGGGCTGGCCGGAAGGGCCCAGCAGAGGGCGGTTGGGGGGCAGGCCACACAGCTTTCCCTCCTCGTTGCACACGATGGCGATATCCTCCGCAGAGGATGTCACGACCTCGATGCTCCCGCCCACGAGGGCCTGGAGGGCCTTCAGCTCATCCTCCACCTCCCGCGCCTGGCAGGGCTTCCCCGGCTCTGCCACGAGCACCCTGATCTTACCGCTCATCACGCTTCCTCCTCTCATGTTGTTTGACGGCCATGCCGTTGATCCGGCTGGTGTACTCATGGACCTCCCGCACAGCCTGTTCCCAGGCTTTTTCCAGGGCCGCCACCGGCAGGCCGTTCTGCCGGTAGCCCTCCAGGATGCCCTGATAATAGGACGCGGGCGGCACAGCGGGGGCCCGGTACCGCTCCGTCATGACGTAGGCCATGACCGTGAGCTCCTGCCCCTGGGCGTCCCGCACCGTCACCGGCTCTTTGACGTAGAGGTGGGGATAGCCCTCGTAGCGATCCAGGGACCGCTCACAGTCCGGGGTGAGCTGCCACAGCAGACCGTGGACGGCGGCGCCCTCCTTGGGGCCGATGGTGGCAACTCCGCTGCCCCGGAACAGTAGCTCCCAGCCCTCCAGCTTCACCGGACCCGCCACCTGGGCGTCGGGGCAGCGGTGGGCCATCTGTTCCAAATTAATATTTGAGCCATACGCAAAATAAAGGGAACCGTCAGCCATCGTGGATCACCTCCAGCGCGCCGTACCTGGCCAGATGGCGGATCATGGCCTGGGCCTGGCGCTCCACGCTGCCGGACGGCAGCGGGCAGTCCAGCCCCGTGGTTCGGATGAAATTGGCCCGGAGCTGCTGGAGATAGCTCTCAGCGTCCGGGTGCTCGGTGGGGTCGAAGGCGGCCAACCGGAGCTGGTCCATGATGGCCTCTCCCGTCCCCTCATAGGTCCTTCCGTCGATACGGATCTTCATGTTCACTACCTTTCCGCGTTTCGGTCACGCTTTTTTCTTCTGTTGACTTCATAGCTGTCCTTATCGTGGCGCCAGGCCCTGTCGCCGCTCAGATTTTTGAGTAATTGGTCCCTGGTCTCCTTGAATTCAGGCCCGTTGAGGCCCAGCCGCACCAGCCACACCCGGAAGGTGAACAGCTCGTTGTCGCTGTGGGTCTTGCGCATGACGGTGCTGCGCTGGGCGATGGCCTGGGCGGACATGGCCAGGCACAGGTTCACATAGGCCGCCACCCGCGCGGGGTCTAACGTGGAATTAAAACAGCGGAATTCCACCGTGCCGCGATAAAAAACAGAATGTAAATTCAGGGCATGGTAACGCGTCCAATTGTAGTGGTCGGTGTGCCCATCCCGCCCTCCGTACCAGATGGCTTCCAGTTCGGTGAGATCTTTCGTCTCGTCCGAGGACAGTGTCCGCGCCTGGCGCAGCATATTTTCCCGGACTTTTTTGCAGTATTCATCCGCACGGTTGGGATCCACTTGCAGCGCTTTGAACAGGATATCTTCTTTGGAGTACATGATCCCGATGAGGTTTTTCAGGCTCTGGCGGTTGTGGTTGGCGGCGTCCACATGGACGTGGATGCCGCAGGAGCCGTTGACCTTGGCCCCGGCTTTTCGTACTCTGCGCACACATTCCTGGAACTTGAGCAGTTCGGCGTAGGTCAGCTTGGGCGTAACCATCTCTACCCGATACTCTCCACTGTCCATGCCGGAAGCGGATATGTACCCACCCGCAGTTTTCTTCTCTGGCTTGATGCTGCTGTCGCTCATCAGCTTCCACACCTTGCCCTCCGGGTCGGTCACGCCCCAGGTGTCGTAATAGGTCCCCAGATATTGGGGCGATGTTCCAAAATAGGCGGCCAGTGCTTCGGCGGCCTGTCTGCGGGTGATACCCGTCATCTCCACCTCCACACCGAAGCATTGATCCTTGATGCCGATCTCGCTCA
>ERZ779621.166-NODE-166-length-41237-cov-18.700500_pt1 | contig 41237 bp, 34 predicted proteins | sample MGYA00514215_ERZ779621 | MGnify/ENA primary metagenome ERZ779621 (study PRJEB29562, sample SAMEA4376715) | mouse gut metagenome | isolation source: Cecum | study: EMG produced TPA metagenomics assembly of the A DSS colitis mouse model was used to assess the...
TTCATCATGGCAAGAAGGTTTCTTCATACGAGTTCACCTCCTCCCCCGTTGTGACATGACAAAGGCATACGCCTTTTCCCTTTCCGCTGTATCTGCCAAATAGCGACAGGCTGATGTTCGGGTGGGAGTTAAAAATTAAAAAATTTTTTGTATATAAAAAACGCCCGGACAGGCAGAATGCCCGCTGGACGTTATTTATATCTGTTATTCTGTTTTCTCCACAGTCTGCGAGTGCGTATAGTTCACTCTCTAAAGTATATTCTGCTTTACTTCCAGCAAAACACCTTATAAAAGAACCTTTCCACGTTGGATAGCGGACAGATTCCAAATGCCATAAAAATATCCTTTAGACCGTTCAGAACACATAAATTCCCCTAAACGTATCCAAAGGATAAAATCCACGCAAAAAACCTTTGGATACTGCGTTTTTTTATATGCAATATCCAAAGTCTTACTATTCTTTCCTGTGCATTATGCCCCTCTGATAAAGTGAATTATTAGTGCATTTCAAAAGTAAAATGTGCAATATACACTATACATGGAGGTGCATATATGGCAAGAAAGAAGAAAATTGACAAGGAAATGGGATTCCGTCTGAAACAGGCTAGAACTGAGCAAAAACTGACCTATGAAGAACTGGCTGAAAAATCCGGCGTTTCCTCACGCTATATCAAAGAAATCGAAAATCATGGAAATGTGCCAAGCCTTGAAAAGCTAGGGCAGCTCATACGAGCCTTACATATTTCCGCCGATCCGTTCTTTTACCCAACTGTCCCGGCAGACAACCTCGACTACCAGCGGCTGTTGGTTTATCTGTCACAATGTACGGAAGAACAGATTACAACAATCCTCGCTATTGTGGAAGCCTATCTTCGGACATCCAAGAACCCCAAAGAATAGAATATCCCCAATATCTGTATTATTTCGTGAATATTTCTGGATTATTCTGAACTATACAAACAAGGTGGCTCGCCTTCTGTCCAGCCAGCCACCTCATTGTCTATCTGGTAAATTTTTTGAGAAATTCTTTTATGTGCAAACGTTTTTTTACGATGCCCAATCCATCAAGAACCTGTATACCGTCCACAATTCCCTGATAGTACGCCCTCTGCTCCTCCTTGTAATGGGCATGATCCACGGTATCCAGATAGTCCTCTAAAAACTCCCTGTCCTCTTTCGGCAGTCTGGAAAGATATGTTTCAAATGCCTTCTGTTTCCTTTTCAGTTCCCGGTTGGCTTCTTTTGCATCTTCGGTCTGGACGCAATACTCCCTGTCCCCGGATTCGCTGCGCAGTTCCTCAAAGACGCTTGCTAATGTTTCAAAAACTTCATTCATGTATTTCCACCTTTCTGTTAAACATAATTTTGCATTTTACAGGCAGTATTATCAATCCCAAGTTTCTTTTTCTCAAGATAATTTCCGGTCACTTCATCTTTAGAAGTATATTATCAACAATATTTCGTAAAATCAATCATAAGGGACTTCATCTTTAGAAAGTTGGTGACAGGATATTAAAATCTATTGGAATAAAGAAAGCAACTCTAAAAACCTGATCGGTCAAAAGGTCATGGAACTGCGGACAGAAAGAAAGCTGTCGCAGAAAGCTCTTGCAGAGCAGCTCCAGCTTGCCGGATATGAATTTAGCGACCTGACCGTTTTGCGGATTGAAAAGGGAACAAGGTTTGTCCCGGATTATGAGGTAGTCGCTTTGGCAGAGTTCTTCCATGTATCCTGTGAATACCTCTTGGGCGTACAGGGCAAAAAATAAGCAGCAATCTGTTTTCACATCACAGACTGCTGCTTAAATTTTTGTTGAACCGATAGCCAATACCCCATACGGTCTGTATGTAAAGCGGCTTGCCCGGATTATCCTCTATCTTTTCCCTTATATGGCGGATATGGCTCATAACAATGTTGTAATCACCGGAATACGGTTCTTGCCATACAATATCATAAATTTGCTCTTTACTGAATATCCTGCCGGGACTATTGGCTAACAGATATAAAATCTCAAACTCAATATGAGTAAGTCCAATTTCAATATTATTTACCGCCACATTCTTTTTACCTGCATCAATTTCCAATGCCCCTATGTGGAATGATGACGCTTTTTCCGGTATATCAGAACAGTCATAATGAAAAGCGCCATGTATATTGTGCAGTATCCTTTTGTAAGCATCTTCCTCATTATCATCAAATGTTAAAATAATAATTTTCCCCATTATATCACTTCTTTCTTATACCGTATATCACGGTAAAAAGGCTGAACATCGAAGCCTTATCATAAAAAAGCACATAATCAACTGTCATATATCTCCAAACAGTAGGCTGTTATGCACGACGGCTTTTTCTTTTGCCGTCGTGCGTCAATATCTTTTCTTATATTGCAAGCATTAAAACGCTATTTATTACAATTCATTTATGGTTTCTGTTATCTCCATATTCCGAATACGTTTTGCCGGGGCATATACTGCGACAGCAGCGGAAGCAAAAACAAAAACAACGATAATGAAAAGTAATACAATCGGCAAATGCCACGCAACCCCAAAATGATTGGTAACCATAATGGTATATAATGAATAACTCAAAGGAATCCCCACTCCGCATCCAAAGACCAGTCCAGAAACAGCATAGGTAAGGGCTTCCGCAGAAATCATTCTGGTAAGTTGTCTGCCATCCATGCCCACAGCCCGCATTGCGCCATACTGCTTTATTCTTGCTGATACACTCATGGAAATACTGTTAATAATATAAAAAAGTGTAATGATTCCAATAATGACCAAAAATCCGTAACAAACAATCCGTGATGCCCAATAAGTGGCAATATCCTCCTGATTGCTTCCCCGCTGGTCGGTAACAACTATATCGCCACGTTCAAGATTCCTGATTTGCGCTACTGTTTCATCTGTAGCATCTTTATCCAATTGAACGCCGATCAACCCAAAGTTTGCCACCCCCATAAGCCGGTCAAATGTTTCCTGTGAGCAGATGATAATTAAATCATCGCCAAACAATCCCTGTGACAGAGCGCAGGAAATCTCAATCTCCGTACCGCCAATCTGAATCCTGTCCCCAACCTGTAAGGAACTGTTTTTATTAAAGACTGTGGCAACTTTATTACTGTCTCCATAAACTTCATCCAAATTCCCCTGCGCAATACTTTCTTTTGCATAATCCAACAGAGTGCTGTCATAGGAAACAATATTGATATGGTCGATTCCCTCCCGTGAAGACGTTGCGGGAATATGACTCATATAACTGCTGCCATAAGCATTTTCCACACCATCTATTTTTTTTATCTCATCAACCAGAACACGGTTAAGAGTTAATTCATTACTATAACTGGCTAACGCAATATCCGCTGATGTAACATTCAGTGAAGGCATCAGCAGCTTCACCATATCCATTAGAACCGAAAATGAAAGGAACAGGATAATGGTCAAAGCAAAAGAAGCCGTCATCAGACACCAGCTTTTTTTCGAGGATATGGCATGATGAATGCCCAATGAACAATCAATTTTCCGCAGACCAGTCCTCACAGCACGATGGGAAGTCGATGTATTTCCTATATTACCGGAAACCGCCGACATCGGGGAAACTTTAGCAGCCCGCTTTGCCGGAGATCGTGCCGCCAAAAGCACAGTGACAATTCCAACAACAATTCCGCTGATCATACCAACAGGACTGATTCTGAAAACAGGAGTTGTGGAAAATCTTCCTCCAATACCATAATGAAGTACAGCACAGATTCCCCAGCTAATCATTGTTCCAAGAATCACGCCAATGGGCACTGCTGTTTTACACCAATTTAATGCTTCCAGCCGCACAAAACGGATAATCTGCTGGCGGCTTGCACCAATACAGCGCATCATTCCAAAAAACTGTATCCGCTGTGCGATATTGCTGTTCATGCTGCCTGAAATCATCAATACGCCCGCTAACAATACTAACACGAACAAGACTGCCGCAATTCCATAGAAATTTTTCATGCTTTCATTGCCGCTTTGACCAGCCATGCTCATAACGCCGGTGTTTTCGGAAATATTTTCCTCTTGTAACTGATACTGTGATTGTAATTCGGTTACTGCTTTCGTTGCTGCTGCCGCATCCTCGAACTGTATATAATAGGACATCTTATGATCCGCAACTCCATTTTGTTCCATGAGGGAAGCAAATGCTGTTTGAGACATATATACGCCTATTAAATAGGTCTGGTTTTCATAATATCTTTTATCCTCCGTCCCAAACCCGGATATTCGAAAGGTCATATCCCCTGCCGGAGTCTGTAACGTTATGCTGCTGCCGATTTGTGCCTGAAAAGCTGCCGCCGCATTGGGACTAAGCATAACCTCATCATCAGCCTGTGGGAAGACACCCTCTATAATTCCGTTTGAGATCCGGCTCATGTAAGTTTCTTCTGTGCCATATAATACAGCCCTTTTCTCATTTACATAGTATGGCTGCTGCCCATCAAAATTAAATACACAAGCACCCCCAACAGCAGTAACATCCGGGCGCTCATTGATTTTCGTTACTGTATCCTGCGAAATATTTTCCACCTTAATATGCCAGTTTCCATGCTTATTTATCATTAAACCGCTTTCCGTCCGAATCATCATGTCTGCAACACTAAAAATAGCTGTTACAAGGAACACCGCCATAATGATGCACAAAATCGTCATGCGGCTCTGCCGTCTGCGTACTCTTGCAGAGATTGGGATAAGACTAAGATAGCTTTTCATTCCCGGCACCTCCCTAAATCAGTCAGTACACCGTCCGATACATTCAAAACCCTGTCTGCTGTCTGCGCAATGCTGCGGTTGTGTGTAATCATAATAATGGTCTGCTCATATTTTTTTGATGTTTCTTTCAACAGGGTAATGACCTCACTGCTATTCTGTGTATCCAAATTTCCGGTGGGTTCATCGGCAAGAATTAACGAAGGGCGGGTAATCAGTGCACGCCCGATTGCCACACGCTGCTGTTGCCCGCCGGATAACTGGCTGGGCAAGTGGTTACGCCGTTCTTTCAGATTCAGCACAGTAAGAAGTTCCTCCAAATATTTTCTATCCGGTTTCTGATAATCAAGCAACACCGGAAAAATGATATTCTGCTCAACAGTCAATTCGGGGATTAAGTTAAACGCCTGAAAGATAAAACCAATATTTCTGCGGCGGAAAATGGTAAGTTTATGGTCACTCATGGAAAAGGTATCTTTACCACCAATCAGGACTTTACCGGACGTAGGCGTATCAAGCGCACCGATCATATTTAGCAGTGTGCTTTTGCCGGAGCCGGATTCCCCCACGATAGCCACATACTCGCCTTTTGGAACGGAAAAACTTACTTTTTTCAATGCGTGTACAGCGGTTTCACCGTTTCCATAAGTCTTACAGATATTGCTGACTTCTAATAAATTCATTGTTTAAACACCTCTTTTTCATTTTGATAGTCCCAATATAACAGCGAAACCCTACAACAATATTACAATCAGCCTACAATTTTGTAGGAATTAAAAAATTTATCGTGAAAGAAGTTCCCATGCCTAACGTACTGTCAACCTCAACCGCCCCATTATGAGCTTCCACGATTGCCTTTGTCAAAGGCAGCCCAAGACCCATACCTTGTGTATCTTTCGAAAAGCGACTGCGATAAAACCTTTTAAAAATATGATGTAAATCTTCCGGATAAATACCGCTGCCATTATCTTTTACGATAATCTGGACAACAGACGCAAAAGACCGCCATTCCATATGGATATAATCACCTTTTTCTGTATGTTCAAGAGCATTTTTCACAAGGTTACTGATAGCTTCCGTTATCCAATTACGGTCACATAAAAGCGTGACTTCCCCATTGCCGGATAAACGGATTTCTTTTCCTTCCTGTTCCGCACGAAACAGGAACTGTTTTTTTATATTCTCAGCCAGTTCCGATACATTTTCCAACGACTTTTCCAGCACAATCGTACCTGCGTCTAACTTTGTAATTTTCAAAAGATTTTGCACCAGTGTTTCTATCCGGTCAAGCTCTTGTTCCGACAGCAGATTGAATTCCTGAATCGTTGGATATTCACGTGCCTCGTCCTGTATAATACCGTTATAGATATTAAGGGCGGCAAGAGGTGTTTTTAACTGGTGGGAAATATCGGATATGGTATTGCGCAAAAAATCCTTTGAGTTTTTTTCTTTTTCCGCATGGGCATTTAAAATGGCAACCAAAGAATTTACCTCATGGAACAGCCTGTATAACTCGCCCTCATCATTACATTCAATCGTAACATCTTTGTTGCCGGATATATATTCGGTAATCTGTGATATGGCATGTTCCATGATTTTATGCTGTTCCCTGAAATACCCATAACAAAGCGCCAGTATGCCAGCACTCATTACCCAAAAACAGATCATCGTGTAAACTGCCGCATGATCGACTTTAAAACCGATTAGAAATACCGCAATCAATGTAAAAGCAAAAATGCACAGCAAAACACTTCCAAAGAGCTGTTTAATTTTCTGGTTTGCAAATATTTTCATTCCACACCTCAATCCGCAGTATTCCATTTATATCCCATGCCCCGGACAGTAACAATCCGTTTCGGTTCTCCCGGATTATCCTCAATTTTTGTGCGGAGCCTGCGGATATATACCGTAAGGGAATTATTATCTATATAGCTTTCGCTGCAATCCCACAATCTGCCCAAAATCTGTTCTGAAGAAAGTATCTGGTCAGGGTTTTCCATAAACAGGCACAGCAGCTTATACTCGCTAGCTGTCAGCTCAACCTGACTGCCTCCTTTATATACTTCGCCTTTTAAAAGCTGGATATTGATACCGCCTGAATTTAATTCTGTAACGGCAACACTGAAATTTTCACTCCTGCGGAGCAGTGCATTAATTCTTGAAAGAAACACTGCCAGCTTGAACGGTTTCGTGATATAATCGTCGCCCCCAATATCAAGCCCCATAATAATATCTGTTTCTTCATCCGCAGCGGTAAGGAACATGACAGGCACTTTTGACGTCTGCCGTATCTTTTTGCAGAAATCAAAACCGGAGCCGTCAGGGAGCGACACATCCAAAATGACCAGATCATATTTTCCATCTGCCCATAAAGTATCCGCTTCCAGTGTAGTACGGGCAATCTCTATCTCATACCCCTGTTTTTTTACAGCAAAGACAAGCCCGTTTATCAGGCTTAAATCATCTTCCAATAAAAACAAGCGCTTCATTTTCTATCTTCTTCCTTTCTTCCCTTTATTCTCCCATCAACCGGTTTTTCTGCATCTTTGGGAATCAACCACATACGGCTGAATTTTGCCACTCCGGGTATACGCCCTTCCTCACACAGCTTCTGTACCCGTCTTTCTGAGATGCCCCATTTCACCGCCGCTTCCGGTGCAGAAATATACTCAAACATTTTTACTCACTCCTCTCAAAACTTAGCAGTTACAATTATATACGTCCAACCGAATAATTTCAAGTATTTAAAGCAAGCATTATGTCTTATCTAACAACATTATGACCGACACACCCTCCGGGAGTGTCGAAAAACAAGAATAGCAAGCACTGCCCATGTCCGGACACATGGGCGAAATTCCCCTTACTTCCCTGCCGTCCGTATGATGAAATTTCCATAGGGAAGTATCCCTAACCCTCTTTGATTTTTTCCGTTTTTCTCCTGTCACTCCTTGACCTTTCTTGGCAGATTTGCTACAATAACACATGGATAATTTTATCCAAAAGCAACTGAACAGACACGAAACCAGACTGTTGTAAACCGGACAATTTACAGCAGTTTTTTGTACCCAAAAACAGAAAGGAAGTATCAGAAATGCCAAACAGGACACGCACCAACCGGAATGAATTTCACCTGAATGATAAGGAACAGTTTATCCTTGACGAGAAGTTTAAACTGTCCGGCATGAAAAGCAAATCCGCTTTCCTCCGGAAGCTGATTCTCTACGGATATGTCTATGATGTGGATTACAGTTTCTTCCGAGAGTACAACACGGAGCTTGGAAGGATCAGCTCCAGCTTAAACCAGATTGCGAAAAGAATTAACAGCACAAACCATGTCTATCAGGAAGATATGGACGAAGTAAAGGAGTTGATGAAACAGGTATGGCAGTCACAAAAATCCATGCTATCACAGCAACCGTTGATAAAGCGGTAGCCTACATATGCAACCCGGACAAGACAGACGAAAGCATCTACATTTCTTCCTATGCCTGTGCGCCGGAAACCGCAGCGATTGACTTCAAATATACCTTAGACCACTGCCGGGAAAACAGCCCCAACAAAGCCTACCATCTGATACAGGCTTTCGCTCCCGGTGAGGTCAGTTTTGAGGAAGCGCACCAGATTGGGAAAGAGCTTGCGGACAAAGTTTTAGAGGGGAAATACTCTTATGTTGTCACCACCCACATTGATAAAGGTCACGTCCACAACCACATCATTTTCTGTGCCGCCGACAACATAGAACATGACAAATACCACGATTGTAAACAGACGTATTACCGCATCAGAAAATTAAGTGACGAACTGTGCAGCGAGCATAACCTTTCCGTCATTATCCCCGGCGGGGAGCGTGGTAAAAAATACAACGAATGGCAGGCAGACAAAAGCGGGACAGCATGGAAAACGCAGATAAGAAAAGACATCAACGCCGCCATCAAAGCATCGTCTACCTATGAAGAATTTCTGCTCCTGATGCGGGCAAAAGGCTATGAGATAAAAGGAGAAACTTTTGGGGAAGATGCCCTCAAATTTATCTCCTTCCGTCCACTTGGCAAAGACCGTTTTGTGCGTGGCAGCATCAAGTCACTCGGAAAGGAATACACGAAGGAGCGCATCAAAGAACGGATTGAACTGAAACGGGAACGGAAGGCAGTTATCCCGAAAAGGGATTACGCAAATAAGAGATTGATTGACACCTCTGATGAGAAATTTCAGAACAGTCCGGGGCTGCAGAGGTGGGCGGCGGTAGAGAATTTAAAGATTGCGGCACAGGCATATAATGAAGCTGGCTCTATAAAAGAACTGGAACAGAAAATCGCCACCACAGCCGCCACCGGGAAAGAAGCAAAGCAGACTGTCCGCAGGCTGGAGAACCGCATCAAAGACCTTGCGGAAATCATCAAATATGCGGAGCAGTACAAGGCAAATAAAGCGTATCATACCGCCTATAAGAAGTCCAAAAATCCTGACGCTTATTTCCGTAAGCATGAGAGCCAGATCATCCTTTATGGCGGCGCAAGGCGTATGCTGGAACAGGCGGGCATCCCCTTAAAAGGCTTGAACATCGACAAGCTGAAAGCGGAGTATCAGGAGCTGACCGCACAGAAAAAAGAACTGACCGCCACATACAAAAACTGTGAAAAAGAGCTGAAATCGCTGAACCGGAAACTGGAGAACCTGAACCAGTATTTAGGGCGCACAGAGCCGACAAAAAGCGCACAGGAACAGCCTGACCGGGATAATAACCCTTCCCGGTAATTCCCTGTCTGAAAAAGGCTTTAAAAGCAAAAGAGCATCGTGGAAATGTGCATAACTCCCCATTCCGCTATGGACAACACCATTCACAGCACATGGGAAAGCAAGAGCAGCTTTCCCACATCCTGTAAACAGTGTTGCCCACAGCTCCATAAGAAGGGGAGTTATACACATTACGCACAATGCCGACTGCGGCGGAATCCCATCCATCCATTCCTGTCTTTTTGTAGAAATTATGAAAAAATCCTTACAAACAGGAACCCGTTTTAAAACTTCTATCTTATAGTAAAAAGGCACAAATGATATAGAAAAATATATTATTATGGCTGATTCTGCCATCATACTTCCTACTTCTTATTTAGAACCCAATAAGATTTATACTGGCTGCCATCGTGTCCAATCAGCACATGATCCGATTTTTCATATCCCAGTTCCATCAATGCCTGAATACGTTCTTTTGCTGCTGGTACTGCTTTCGTTGCCAACATCTGACAGGAAAACATATCAAACGCCGAGGTGCCTATCTGCTGTAAAATCTCCTTTATCACATCCGTTTTTTCATAATCGCTCCGAAGATCCAGCCGCAGCAACCCACAGTCCGTAAAATAATCCTCAGAATCCCTGTGGAATAACTCAACCGTTCCTATGACCGTTTCCTCTTTATAACTGAAAATACACCATCTTACAAATCCCCTTCTTTCATACTCCCAAAGCCAGTATCTGATTGCCTCTTTCATTCTCTCCAAAGATGTATAATAGAAGTCATCCCCACCACAGTTGTCACTGTTAAAAAACGCAACCGCCTTCTCGTCCGAATAGACCTTCAGCAAATCCCCGGCATCGTCTTCCGCAACCAAACGCAGGCAATAGTTTCCATCATCAAAAACCGGACAGTCCTGATACACATCCCCACAATTTACAATCGACGCTTTCATAAGTTCACTCATCTTATTTTCCTTCTTTCTTTTTCACTGCCACTATAAGTGCAAAATATTCTGTGTTCTATAAAACAATTCCATCATACCATGCTTCTGCGACAGCTATATGTCGTAATTAGATAAAAAATTTTGAGCTGTCCGAATCAGCTCGTTGCGATAAATCTCCGGCGAAATGATTTCCACATGGCTTCCCATGCTTAAAAGCAGCGCTTTCCATAAACGCTCTCCCGGAGGAACCTGAATCCATATTCTTGATTTTTCCTCTGACCTCTCTTCTATTCTGCTGTCTGGAAAATATTCTTCCATCAGACATGTATCTTTTTTATCAAAATCCACTTCCAGTGTTACACAAGTTTCACCATATGCCCTGTCTGACTGCTCCATAAGCTCTTCCACCGCCGGATGCTTTTTGTCAGATTTTCCCGGCGTAATCCGAAGCCTGCGGATTCGTGCAACTTTAAAAGTACGGTAAGCCTCCTGCGGAACTGACCATGCAAACAAATACCATGAATACCATTTATACTGCATGGCGAGAGGTTCAACCAACCGCTGCGTTTCCTTTCCCTGTGCATCCCTGTAAAAAAATTCAACCAATGCATTTGTTCTAATTGCCCGCTCCAGTATTTGATTCATTTCTTGCACCTGCTGGTTTTCTCTTGCAATTCCAAAATCAAAAAAGACACTCTGCTCCTGATTCCTGTCCAGAAGCAGATGATACTTTTCAATTAAGCCTGCCAGTGTTTCACTTGCATACGAGGTTGCAAGGCTTTCCAGCGCCTGACGGATCAACTGCTGTTCTTCCTGACGGATATTGCAGTTTCTGACCTTATAGGACGGTAAAATGGAATATCCTCCGCTCTTCCCCTGATTAGAATATACAGGAATTCCCGCTTCTGCAATGCTGACCATATCTCTCTGTATCGTTCTGACCGATACATGAAAACGCTCTGCCAGATAGCTTGCAGGAACATGGTCATGATTCAGCAAATATATGATAATTTCTAATAAGCGGTCTATTTTCATCACTGCTCTCCCATCTTTTCTCTTCTCTCAGATAAGAATTCGGAATTTGTCCTGCATTTCTTATCATAATTAAATCATGTCCCCCCATTGAATTCCGACTTTCAGCTCTGCAAACCCTTGAAAACACTAAATTTATAGCAAGTGAGTTTGTCCTTAGACTTTCCCTTGTGTTATATCCTTTTCCCTCATGTTACGGACTCTCATAATGGCAAAAATAAGGGAAAGAAAAACCTGTAGCAAATTATAACACAAAATAAATAGGGCAAAAAGGACTGATTGAAATGCTTTCTTAAATTTCTCCAAAAATTAAGTTGGCAAAGAAAGACAGATAATATATGAGATTCATATATGCAGAATACAATATGTACCACAACAGTGTTGACGTAACCACCTTTGACGGATATATCCTGCGGATTGACTGTAATGTGGCAGAGGAAAGATTACGGACTACGCCTTGCTCGCAATGTGCTTTGGATACGCTGGCAGTAGACGAGCCGCTTGAATATGCACGATTGGCACTTGATGGCAATTTGCAGATGTGGGTAGATGCAGAAGACAGCCTCGAATTGTGGTAATTTTAATTCCCCCGAATTCGGGGGAATTAAATTATTGTTTCAAGACCTTTGTAGTCTGTTCTTCCAAAACAGACATCTGATATTCTTGATTTTTCGCTCTTCTATCTTCACATTTATTTGTGTTGATCCGTTCAACTGGGATTTGTATTTATCAAGGAAATATAAAATCATTACTTCCTGTTGGGTTTTCTTTTTATTCCCAGCAGTTTAACAAAATCATCAAATAAGGCGGTATCTGTTGGCTCAAACATTAACCATTTTCCGTCGTGATAGGTTTTCGTTTCATCATAAATTTTTCGCACTTCTTTTGAATAACTATTTCTATCTGTATCAAACTTTAATTGTTCATCTTTCCCTAAGATAATCATAAATCCTACACAGTTTTCCCTTGCGTATAATGCACAAAGCGTTTTTCCGCCACGACGATATTTATATTCATAAGTCCATGCCTTACCACCTTTGTTCCATAAACATTCCATGTCATACTTTTCATCAATTAAAGCACAAAGTTGATTCCATATATCATATAGCGACTGTCCGATTAAACCAGTCATTTCTTCTGCGTTAGGTATTTTATCCAGCATACTCGTTACTCCTTTATAACTTTAGATTTGTATTCATCTTTCCTCAAAAAAGATTATTACATTTTCAGCGTAGATACAACATAAATTCTCAACTTAACTACTCAACAATTTCGTTAAATCCTCAATAGAAACATCCATCTTCGCAGAAACTTCTTCCAAGGTCATTCCAGAAGAAAGAAAACGCTTTATAACCATTTTCATGTCCTCGCCAACTTCTATGATGTGTCCGTCTAAATCATAAAATCGAATAACACGCTGCCCCCAGCTATGCTCAATCACTTCTCCCAGACACTCAACATTGGGATACTTTTTCAGTTTGTTTAAGAAGCCGTCAAAGTCCTGTTCCTCAAAGCACAGTTCCATATTATTAGATTTTGCCAATACATTTTCTTTTGGCAAATGAACAAGCCAATCAAAATCCTGCTGTAAAGCTAATCCACAGGTAAAGGCTATGTTTATCCCATAATCCTGAAATACTTCTAATCCAAATAAATCCTCATAAAATTTTCTTGCAACATGGATGTCCTCTACCGATATAACCGTACAATTATATTTCATGAAAATTCCCCTTTCCTGCATCAAATTATTTTTTCCTGCGCAGCTTTAGTTCAATATTTTTTTGCTTTGCAGCATTTTGAAACAAACCCGCAACATAAGCACTTTTTTCTTTCAATGTAAACCCGTCCAATTCCGAATTGCTCTTAATTTGCACAAGTATCTCATTTATATCCGGCAATTCCAAAAGATTTACCGCCACACAAAAAAGAGTCTTTTTCCTTCCATCGTTATAATTGGTTAGTAGGAAATTCAATATTTCCACCTTTTCTGCCTGCTCCGCATTGTATGCTTCTATTCCTGCCTCTTTTGCCTTCTTCAAATCAGCTATTCGATTACGGTGTGTAATGAATGAATCAAACTCATCTATATGGCTGTATTTCTCACAAGGATACTTACTGCACTGGAAACAATATTCCACACCATCATGTTCTAAACTACACTTTGCGATTTTACAGGATTGATTTCCCTCTCCGCCACCGCAGCCGGGGCAATATTTGTTTAAATGCATTGGACATAACCCGCAATTCAAACCACAAAGGGAAAACAGCAGATTGTCTCTATGAAAACCGTTCATATTCCCTGCCTCCGATCATTCCGATGTCTAAAATTCATACCTTGTACCGTGGGAGAGTAATATCCCATCTGTTAATTTTACACACAGAATTATGGTATTTTCGTCATCAAAATCATTATGTCCGTTATCAATCCAATCCGCAAAGACTTTTTTCAGTTTCTCAGCAATCAAATAATTGTCTTGTTTTCCAAAATATCCTAAATTCACTCCCTCGCCATGTGCTGTAAACCACTCACCCGCTATCGCAACGGCAGGATTCTTTTCTATGTGTTTTATTTTATTGGAAAGTGCATATGTGATAATATAAAATGCGCCATTTTCATAATAGGCATTTACATGCCGCACATAAGGTATTCCACTCTCTACTGTTGCCAATGCAATAACCGTATCTTTCCCAAAGCGTTCTATCATTATCTCTTCAGCTTGTATACTCAATTTTTTCACAGCATTTCTCCTTTTTAGCTCCGATTTTTCAGTTAGGTTCAATCAGAAGTTTACAAAGTGTTTATTAATCGGGAACTCTAAAATTATATCAGGCTTACATCATTTCCATCTATATATATAGCCGAGCCATTTTCAAGTCGAATTTCCTTATCTTTCAATGAAACATTGTCTTGTCCTATGTAATGGGGAAGGATTGAATTAGGAATGATATGCAGCCCATTCTCCATATTACCTGCAGCATACATACTTCCTGCGCTGATTCCGACATAAACAAGTCCATCATTTATTGCGCTTTTTAATATTGTATCAAATCCGGTTCTTGTCATTTCACGGCACAAAACAGCACAGTCTCCACCACTCATAAAAACAGCGTCAAACTTCTCTAATTCTTCTAAGTGCATTAATCTGCCTGCAATATGTCCTTCCTTAATGTATGCAGAATATGTACGTTCATATCCTTTGGATAAAATTAGTTCCAAATTATATATCAAAATATCTTCAGAACGTATCCCCATTTTTAAAAGCTCATACAAACATATTGATATGCCCTCCCTCGCCGCATCCGTTTCAATTCCGGCAGTAGGGATATAAAGTATCTTCATATCTTCCGTTTTCTTTCCTATGATTCTTGTAAACATAGATATCATTGGTTCTGTCAGTCCGCTGGAAGTTAAAAACAATTTTCTTTTATCTCTCATGTATTTTTTCACTCCAAATCCCGAATTTGTCAGTTCAATTCCAATCTCATTGAAACTAATTCCTGCCAGCCACGGTAGCGCGAAATAAAGCCTCTTGGATTGCGCCCAAACTCAACAAACCCAATGCTTTTGTACAGGGCAATCGCACTATTGTTGTCGCTTACGACCTCTAATTCCAGTTGAGAATATCCGGCATCCTTTGCACGCTCTATACAGGCTTTGGTTAATGCCCGACCTATTCCCATACCCCAAAAATCCTTGCCAATCGCAATTCCAAATTCCGCACGATGCCTGACTTTATTCCCGCCTTTACTGTCCACCATAGCAGTTCCAACAATATGTCCATCTACAACGGCACAAAGATAGATTTCTCTATCCGCACACTCTTTTTCGGTCAAAAATTGTTTCTCAAATGTCGTATCAAAAGTCGCTTCATCTTTGTATGATGATAAAAAATCTGTCTGCTCGTGAGTTAGAAGAAAAATATTTAAGACTTCCTGTGCATCATCACCGACAGCGTTTCTAATCAAACACTTCTTCCCATTCTTTAGAGTCATACTTTTTTCATATTTCATCTTCAATCACCTCTGGAAATTTAGATTCACTCCATTATACCACAATAACACCACTTTACAACTTTTTTCATAAATAGGGAATGGTGTCTAAATACTTGAAAATACAGCTTTTTCTAATTCAAGTGTAACCCGAACGACTGCGCCATTTTTGATTAACTATAAAGGATTCTCTTGTACCTGTTTGCTTCTTGAAGATAGGCGTATTTTATCATATAATCTACAAATCCGTAAAAAAATAGGAGTGCCGAAGCACCCCCATCTCCTAAACCCTCTTGCAAAATTCGCAGTGTTGGTTTATAATCATCTTAGAAGCCGAAGGATATTGCACGTCCGACGGTTGTTCAATCGGAAACTTATAAAGCGTAAAAAATTACGGATTACAGGCTATCCTCTATTGCAGTAGAAGATAGCCTTTTCCGTTACTTGCGGTTGTTCCTGTTGTCTAAGTATGTTAATGCTGCGAAAATGACCAGCAACAGTGTAAGTATCTCAAGTGTGTTCATACCGACCTCCTTTCTGTTTCCAGAAAGGACAACCGCAGACTATCCCTACTCGCTCTAATCTGACTAAGAGAATTATAGCACGTTATGTCGAATAATGCTATAAAAGTTTTGCGTCAATCACTCCGCCGCTTCCAGTGCCACCTCCGCAAATTCTTCATCGTTCATGTCTTCCAGCTTTTCCAAGACCTGTTTTGAAAGCTCCACCATATCGCTGTCCTGTATGTGGGGAATCACATTCTTTATACCGGCAATCATGCCTGTTCTGTCCAGCCCCTCAAACACACACATCAGATTCATTTCTTCCACTGTAAATTTGTCCATAGCCTATATCTCCCTCTCTGATTTTTTCTCCGTTCCCTTTTCCGGAACTTCTTTTCCCGGCTTGTCCCTCTGCTCGATGACCGCCTTTTTCTCCGCCAGTTTTTCCCTTATGGAAACCCTGCCTGTCTGCTTCTCCTTTTCCTCCTTCGGCTTTTCATTATTCAGGACGTTATCAATCATGTTATAGTTGCATTCTTCCAATTCCTCAATCTTGGCAAGCGGCTTGTATTCTGCCAGTCTGTCTAAAAGCTCCTTTGCCTTCCTTGCGGTCTGTACGCCCTCGCTGTCATCCAGTTCTGCGCCTTTTCCGAAAATATCCGTTATGCCCTCCCTCATGCTGTCCGAAATCATGGCATTGAGGAAATCATTCAGATATTCCGTATTCCCGTTCCGGATGTCCTCTGTGATATTCGCTACCTGTGCTTCCCTGTCCTCTACCGTATCATTGTACTGATAGGTGTCATAGTCATACGAAAGCTGGTCTATCTCTGCGGCAAGGAAAGCCGCCTGCCACTTCTCCAGAGAACCAAGCACTTCAATATCCGGCATCTTGTCAAGCAGCTCCGCAATCACCGCTACCGCCTTCGGATTGTCCGTAATATCCGGTACATAGTCCAGAATCTCCAAGTCGGCAGTCCTGCCCGACACAATATCCATCTGCGTGTCTTCATACGCTTCCGTCCCTTCCGTATGAATGTTGATGCCAATGCTCCGGATACCGTTCATCCTCTCCGGCGGTATCCGGTTAAAAACAGCGACTGCTTCCTCCACACGTTCTATCCCCTCATGGTATTCTCCTAGATTATGGAACTCCCCACACTCCGCCACCGTAAGGGTAATGACCGTCTGTTTTTCTTCCTGTGGCTGTTCTGCGCTTTTCTCCTGCATGGCTGCACGCTTTTCTTCAAGGTAGGCTTCCACGCCCGGAAGGTACTGCCCAAGTGTCCCGGTTTTTCCTTCTGTAATCGGATTGATGTCAACCTTCACACTGCCGATGAGCAGACCATCCTCGTTAAGAGTATTGAACAGGAAATCCTCTGTTTCACTGCCCCGGTATTCCACCACCACGTCAAGGTCAGAATTTTCCTGCTCCAGACCTCTGCATCTGCTCCCGGACACTGCCATGTCCACAAGCTCTATATCCATGCCATACTCGTCAATTTTGGACTGTAAATAGGCGTATATAGTAAGTTCTATATCTCCCTGTGTCTGCCCGTTGATACCGTTAAATAATTCCTCTGTCCGGGCTTTAAAATCGGCTATGGCTCTGCTTTCAGCCGCTTCCGGCACTTCCTTCCTGATACGTTCCTCAAGATGCGCCATTTCCGCCTGTTCCGCTTTTTCCATCAATCCGTCATAATCAACCGGGATCAGTTCATCATCTGCCTGTATGCTGCCTTCCAGAGCGCTCCTGTGTGCCGGTTCTTTCAAGTCCGCCACAATCTCATCAAGCGCCTGCCTTATGGTAATATCCGGATTGTCATACACGCCGCCGTCCAGTTCCCGGTAATCCATGCCATAGATTGTGTAATCATACCCTCCGCTGGCTTCCTGAATACTGATATAACGGTCTGCCAACTGAAACGCAAGTTCCGTTTCCGCCCTGTCCGCTTCCCTGACACTGGTATCTATGTATGGATTCTTCCACTCTGTAAACGGTATATTATCAAGGATTTGATTCGGCTCTCCTTCCGGTATCAGGTGTCCCATTTTCCCCTGTTCATAGAGAATATCAAACCTGTCCATATAAAGGGAAATATCCTCTATGCCGCTGGTCTTTAACTGGAACTCAAACAGTTCCTTTACCAGATCCTTTGTTTCCTCCGGCAGTCTCTCCCGGAAAACCTCTGCCCGGTCAAAACCAACCTCATCATACAAAGTCTGTAAATCTCTCTTGAACCGGCTGCTTTCCACTTCCATCTGAGTAAATTCAAGCGGCACACAGTTCTGGTTGTTTTTCACATGGAGTACATCAAATTCTTTACCGTTGATGCCAAAGCCGAATACTGCCTTTGTCATGCCCGTCTGATCAGCATCTTCCCTCTCCCGGCACTCTTTAAACCTTGCGACTGCTTCCGCAAGATTGTCAAAACGCTCTACTTCACCTTTTTCCGGATTGCTGCCTACACTTGCGGATAAATCTTCAATAACATAGTAAGTAAATCTATCCCCGTCCGGTTCTCCCTGTCCGTTTTCTTCCAGTATTTCATCTGCCACATCCACAGCCGGAACTTCCTCACCCGTAATCTCCGCCGACACTTCCATTTCCTTCGTAAACTCCGGTATCTCCCTGTAACCGAGAGAATCCACATAATGGCTTGTGTTCTCCCCGTCCTGATGCAGCACCACCACATCGCTGACGGAAAGGGAATGTCCGGTAAAATCTGCCGGGTGGTCTATATTGAACTTTGTAAAAATATCATCAAGGCTCATGCCCTCCTTCATCTCCCCGGTATAAACAAGCTCATAATTCTCTTTCAATACCGGAATCCCTTTCATTTCAAGGTAGTCCATTGCCATATAGCGAAAATCCCTTGTTTCCTCCATACTTTTAAGCTGGTAGATGCCAAACCTGTCCTCTCTGCCATATAAAAGCTGTGCTTCCCGGTTCGGTTCGCTTTCCGCTAATTCCTGCTTCATGGTCTGGTATTCCAGATAGGCGCTCCAATCGCCTTTTTCCACGCCGAACAATCCGTCATGCCCCTGTAATGCCGCACTGTCCTCCACAAGCGTTTCCGAACCGTCCGCATGAAGCCGATACACCGCCACATCTTCCCCAAACAGTTCCGATGCCCTTTCCTTTGTCAGCGGGAGCATTTCATCCCATGAATACCCATACTCGTGCATTTCCGACAACCCCACCATTCCGTCCGGAAGGGCATCAATTTCTTCCTCCGCCGCCCTGATTGTTTCCCAAAGCTGCTTTAAATCGTCTTTCTGCTCCGCAAGGGAATGGGCAAGGGAAGTTGTCGCATACATATCGTCCAGCTTATACGCATGGTTCATAATCAGGTTGCGCTTATCACTGTCATATACCGTCCTGTGAAATTCCATGCGGTTAATGAGCTGCTCCGCCTGTACCGTTGCCGGAAGTTCCGAAGCCGCATGAATCTCTTTTTTTGCCGCATCCACATCAAAATCATAGAACTGCGGATAACCGTCATTCAGACCGCCGCTTCTCATAATCGGTACAAATGCAAAGCCTTTTTCTTTCAGGTAGTCCGTAACGCTTCCCTGCCGCACATCTTCTTCCGGGAACAGCATATCATATAAAGCGTTCTGCACTTCCGACTGCATATTTGTGATTTTAATGGTTTCGTATTCCCCATTTTCAGGCGTGGAGATTCTCACAATCACATCGCCATATTCAACCGGGACATTTGCCTTCTCCCTTTCTTCCTGTAATGCCTTATAATCGGTTATCTCATTTGTGTCGGTATTATAAGCATAGTCTAAATGAAATTCCTCCACTTCCTCACTGCGCTCGTTCCCAAGCATCGTCACCCACGCCCCGGCTCTTTCAAGGTAGGCTTCCACACTCTGCCTGTCATCGTCTTTCATGCCGGACAACAGGTTCATCAATTCTGTCCGTTCCATTCCCTTTACGCTCAAAAGGTCATATTCCGAACGGTCTGTATTTGACACAAGCAGAACAATATCCTCCTGCGCCTGTTCTGCAGCACGTTCTTTTTCAATCTCCAGAAGCTGCGCTTCAATCCCCTTTATCAATTCCGAGGAAGTCCGGCGTATCGTATCGAGGGAAGACTTTAACTCCGGCATTTCCTTTGTGCTGCTCCATCCGGCAATATATCCAAAAGAATAATCGGACGTATCAATCCCGAAGTGCTGGCATACAGTGTAGGCAATGCTTTCGGCTTCGACTTCCTTTGTTTCCCGGTCTTTGGCAAAACCCGTTTCCTGCTCTGCTTCCTTTGCATGGAGTTTGGCGTGTGCCACCTCATGGACTCCGGTTTTTACGGTCTGCACTTCTTCCATGCCTTCCTTAATGGCGATAGGGTGGCTTAAATCAATAAAATAGCCTTTCCTGTCACCCTCCATGCCCTCATAGCGGATTGGTACGGGAGAAACCCGGCTGAGCGCTTCCATAAAATCCCGGTAATTCTCCACGTTTCCATGCAGTTCGCTCACGCCAAGTCCGGGAAGCTCTTTTCCGTCCGTCTGCGAATAATCGAACACTGTGACAACACGGAAGGCGGGTATCTTTACCTCCACTTCTTCCATGACGGGCATCCCGTCCCTGTCAAGCACAGGCTCATTTGTCACCGGATCAATCTTCTCCTGTTCTTCCTTAATCTTATATGGTGCGGGCGCAAGGATACGGATTCCCCTTTCCCCTTTATTCACATGGCGCTCAAAATTTCTCTGCCATGCCTTGTACCCGGCAACGTAGGTTGCGTCAGGGCATTGCATTTCTATGAGCTGGATATTGTTTGCGCTGTAATTGTGGAATTTTGACATGGTATTCAGGTAGCTTTTATATTTCTCCCCTTCAAATAATTCTTTCAAGCCTTCCTCCAGCCTGTCCGTTATCTCCTTTACTTTCTGCTTTTCTGTTCTCGCATCTGCCATACGGTTATTTCTCCTTTTCCTCCATAAAAACAGGGACAGATAAGTTTCCCCCTCTGTCCCCGCTCTGGATATTTTTATTTGCTGTTTTTATATACATTCCTCTTTGCTTTTTGGCTTTTCCTTGTTCGGCTCCGACACTTTCTTCTGCTGGTCTGCCTTTGATTTCATCTGCGACAGCTTATCTTTTACGGATACCCGCCCGCCTTTCTCCGCTTCCTTCCCGGTATCCAGACTTTCAGAGAGCCGATCCAGCTTTTCAAACGCCTTATCCGCCCCGTCAATCCTTTTCCGAAGGTTCTCCACCGTCTTTTTTACAGGCTTGTTGATAACCCTTGTCAGACCGACGCCCGGTTTTTCGTCCGATACTTCTTTCGTACCTTTCCCGGCTAACAGCCTGCCCACGTTGGAAACGCTGTTCCCGATCTGCTTTAACTCGTCCCCGATGCTGTCAATCTGGTTGGCTGTCTTTTCAAAATCCGTCAACACATCAACCAGATGCTCCCGATAATCGGAAAGCATAGACTTCACGCCGGAAATTCCCTTCTGGAGAACCCTGCACATTTCCGCTTTCCCTTTTTCCTGAAAAGCGCTGACCGCCTGTGCCGCCGTTTCCACCAAATGGCTTCTTGCCGATGCCAGACGTTCCGACAGGCTTGTGATTTTCTCCTGAAGGTGCGCCACTTTGTCCATAAGCTTCTCTGTAACGGATTTTGGCTGCTGCTCCTGCATCTGTGAAAGCTGCTCCCGGACACCCTGTAATTCATCCACCACTGCGGCAAGCTGTACCTGCATCCCCGCCACATACCAGAAAATCCCCATAAAATCCTGTGACTGTTCTTTCATGCCCTGCTGGTTAAGCAGCTCCATGAACTGCTTTAACGCATCATTTTCTTCCATAATCTTTTTTGTACTCTGTTCTGCTGTTTCCATTTTTGTCCTCCTTTTTCTGGAATGGAAACAGGCAGCCATATCCGCCGCCTGTTTTCCAAAAAATTATAAAGTTTCTTCCTTTCCCCTGCCCTTTTGCAGATCCGCCTTTTCCGGTGCTTTCTGCCCATATGCTTTCTCACGCATCTCGGCAAGTTTCTCTTTTATGGAAATGCGACCTCTCGGACTGTCCGCTAGAATCCTCTCCTTCCCATGTTCCGCCATTTTTTCTGATACTGCCCGGTTAAACTGCGGTCTGAAAGGCGCATCCGCCACAGCTTCCGCATCATGCCCCATTTCCTCTGTGTCAAGCTCCTCCTGTTCCCCGTCATTCTCCGGCGCATCATCCAAGTCGATTCCATCGCCGCCCTTTTCATCCATGTTTAACAGGGCATTTAATTCTGTCAGGCGTTCCAGCTTCTCCGTAAGCTCCGCTTCCTGTGCGAATGGCTTTTTGACCTCCACTTTTGCGGTTTCAAGCTGATGCTCCACGTTTTCCAGTTTCTGCGCCACTTCTCCCATTCTCTTATCCATGCCCTCTAAGGCGTTGCTTAACCGCTGCAAATTCCCCAGAGGATCAGCGCCAATCTCCACCTCATGGCTGATGCTGCCCTTTAAGTTGACCGTAAACTTGGAAAAGAACGAATCGAAGGAAACGCTCATCTTGAATCCCTGATACTCCCCGATTGTGACCGCCATATTCGGCTGCTTTGCGCTCCGGCACATATCAATCAGAGCTGCCCCGGCTTCCTTTTTGTCCGTATATACCCGGTTTCCGATTTTTATGGAAAACGTGTCTTTATCCGGGAATTTATTCTGCGCATAGGTCTGAATGTCGGCACGATACCCCGCAAGGCGTTCCTTCATGGCTGCTATCTGTACCGGGTAATGCTTCACGATGTTGTCCTCCAGACGGTACTTCTGGCTCGTATGGTTCTGCTTTAACAGCTTTAACTTAGATACCTGAATATCCAAGTCCATCTTTTCCTTTATATAGGGATTGCCCGTTGCCAGAGCCTTCACCTCCGCATAAGTGAGCGCCGCCTCGTCTATGTCCTCACAGCTTCGCACCGGGGATTTGCTCGTCATGATCTGACCGATGAATTTCTGTTTGTTTTCAATGAGCTGCCATGAGTACGAATCGAACGTGCCTTCGGTAACGTAGCGGAAAATCTTCACCTTTGGATTAAGGTTGCCCTGCCTTAAAATACGCCCCTCCTGCTGTTCAATGTCGGAAGGACGCCAAGGCACATCAAGGTGGTGCAAAGCTATGAGCCGATCCTGTACGTTCGTCCCGGCTCCCATTTTGGCGGTTGAGCCTAACAAAAAACGAACCTGCCCGCTTCTTACTTTTGCGAACAGCTCCGCTTTCCTTGTTTCCGTATTGGCATCATGGATAAAAGCTATCTCATTTTCCGGCACTCCCTTCGCCATGAGCTTGTCCCTGATGTCCTCATATACATTAAATGTCCCATCCCCTTTCGGTGTGGATAAATCACAGAAGATAAGCTGCGCCGACTTCTGTTCCTTTGTCTGCTCCCATATCTCAAATGCCTTTTCCACACAGGTTGCGGCTTTTGAATTTTCCTCGTCCGGAAGCATATCGTTTATCAGTCTTTGGTCTAACGCCAGTTTCCGCCCATCGTTGGTTATCTTGAGCATGTTGTCAACCGTTGCGTCCACTTTCCTGTCCCGGACAGCTTCGGCACGTTCCGCCAGTGATGCCACTATATCCTTCTGGTACTCGCTCGGCTTTAACACCACATTTTCATAATCCGCTTCCGGCACAGGAAGTTTCAGCATATCCGGTGTCTGAATGTCGGCGCTCTCCTTAAATAACGCAATCAGTTCCGGCAGATTAAAGAACTTTGCGAACCTTGTTTTCGCCCGGTATCCAGTCCCTTCCGGGGACGGTTTGTCAAGAGGATTTTTTGATTTCCTCTAAATTGAACTTGTCAGAAGCAAAGCAATCGCCTAAAACTTCATGGACACAAAGGCCACGAAACGCTGTATCCATGGGCTTTTTCGCCGTTTCGGACTGCTTCACACTGACAATAAAATTGGTGTTTCCTATACGGATAGAATATTGATTTTCCATAGTGCTCCTTTCCAAAAATCGTGGGCTTCCGACAGCGAAAGCCCGGTTTCGACGCCTGGGCGTTCAGTTTAGAACAGGTGAAGAAGTCAAAAAGTCGGGAGTGTAGTCGAAGCGGCTATCTCTCCCAACCCTTGCTCCTGTTCTTCTGTTTTCTCGCTTCACGCTCGGCCTGCCGCCTGCGCTCCGCTTCCTCCTTTTCTCTCCGCTCCTGCGCTTCCTTGACGCTGAACAACTCCCTGACCTTGCTGACAAACACCCGCACAACATCGGGAAAATGCTCCATAGCGTCCAGAAACGGCTGGCATTTCTCTTTCAGAGCGTCATACCGTTCCTGCGCTTTCTGCAACGCCGATGAAGCCCTGGAATACTGCTGGCGGTAATAGCGGGCGTTCTCTTTCAGATTGTGAATCTCGTTCCGGCTGGTAATGCCCTCCTTTGCCAGCGAGGTAAGCTGGGAGTAGTCCTCTTTGCTGATAGCGACCTTTCCCGTGATGGTCTTTTGACCCATGCTGTCAATGTCGCTGAGGGTCATGCTGACCTCGTGGGCCGCCTGGTATTTGGTCTGCTCCCTTGCAACCTTCTCTTGGAGCTTGGAGAGCCGTTTGGTATCCTGTTTAATCTGATATTGGAGCGAACTCAGATTTTCGGAAGTGCTGCCACGCTCGCCACGCTGGAAGTCGGTAAAGCCATGCTCCCGCATATGCTCAAACAATTCATCTTGCAGGACGCTGTATGACGCCCGGTACTTCGGCTTGCCGTTCTTCCGCAGGATTGCCCTGCCGTGTTCATCGGTGAGGGGAATATCGGAAGCCCATTTCTTGGAGTGGCTGATCTGATGGATAACCTCTTTCACCGTCCCACGCAGGGCGGGGTCTTTACACCGCTTGCTCCACAGGATTTCTTTCTCAACCACAGGCAGGACAACGGCGTGAAGATGGTAGTGGTACACATCCTTTCCCAACTCGTCACTTGCCGCCCGGTTGATTTCATCGGCGTGCATGACGGCGGAGATGACATTCTCGCTTCCGAACTTATCTTCCAGAAAGCGCACCGCCTCGGCGTAGAACTCCCTGGCGTAGTCATAGCCGCCGTTCCGCTCAAAGTACATCGTGTTCACATCAATGATAATCTCGTCAAAAAGGGTAGCGTCCTGCCGCAGCCCCCGCAGGCTGATTGCACCGTCCCCTTCCATCTCCCGCAGAATTTCCATATAGGACTTCCCGCCGGGGTCACGAAAATGAACATTGAGGGGTATCCGCTCCGTTACGACATTGATGTTGTCGTAGCTTTCGTTCTTCCTCTCATTGTGCCGTTCTGCCGCCCCAATGTCTGAGGACTTGTACTGCTTCACACGGGCACAGCTCATATCGGGCCTTTGTTCTTTTGCCATCGTTTCCTCCTTCCTGAGAGGTGGCGGGGGAGCGCCGTTACACAACATTCTGCGAATGTGTGTAACCCACTATGACACTTTCGGCTTCGCCGCAAAGATGTCGTGGGCAAGGGCTTTCCCCCCTTGACCTCCCTTAAAACCTCAATTCAAAACGGCAGGCCGTCATCCGCCGTGACTGCCTGCCGTTCCTCTTTCGGTTTTTCGCCCATCGTCAAAGCCCAGTACCAAAGAAAGCCCTCCTTCACCGAGTGAACGCCGGCTTTCTTCTTGGCCTTTTTGATGGTCGATTTCTTGAAGCCTGCGGCTTCAAGTTTTACTTCGCACTCGGCAGCAAGCTGCGGCCTGCCGTCTGAAAGAAGCTCTTTCAGAAACGCAACAGCGCCGTCTACCTTTTCGCTCGGCCTGCCCAGCTTTGGGGCAAAAAGGGAAAAGGCTTCGTCCGCTGTCAGTTCAATTTCGTCCTGGAAGTTTACGCCCTTGTCGGTCACTTCAAAGACAATGGCGTTGCCGGTCGGGGCGAGATTGGACTTCACCTGCACCATATACCGCTCCGAAAGGTTCTCCTTGTTCTGCGTCCTCGCCACCGCCAGAATACTTCTTGCGGCGGCGGCAATGTCGATTGAGCCGTTGGTTCGGTACAGCGGGGAGGTATCCCTGTTCTTGTTCATGTGCGCCACAACAACGATTGCACAGCCCGTTTCCTGCCCGATTTTGATAAGGTGGTTCAGCTCCGTCCTCGTTTTGTTGGCGTCGTTCATGGAGCAATCTTCCCCGATATACGAACTCAACGGGTCAAGAATGAGCAGCCTGACATTGTACCGTTCGATTGCCTGTCGCAGCCGGTCATCTCCAAAGGTCAGGTGCTTTTCATTCTCCTTGATGAAGATAAGATTATCACGATTGCCGCCGGAAGCGATAAACCTCGGCACAACCGTATCGTCTGCATCATCCTCCGTGGTCTGGTAAATCACCGTCATGGGTTCGCTTGCTTCCTCTACCTCTTGGAAAGGCAGGGGCTTCCCATCGGTCAGCAGGGCAGACAGCGCAAGCATGAATTTGCTCTTGCCATCGCCCGGATCGCCTTGGAGCAGGGTTATCTTCCCGAATGGGATATAGGGATACCACAGCCATTTCACCTCCCTGGGCGTGACCTCGCTCGCCCTGATAATCTCCAAAGTAACCGTGTCGTTGCTTCCGTTTGGGGTCATTGTGCGACCTCCTTTCAGTTGATTTTGCTGCCCTGGGCAACAGAAAAGCACCGTATCGCTACGGTGCTTTTCTCCGGCTCAGATGTGTGCTTTGATGGGGGTTGAATGTCGCTTGGGTTGGTGGTATACTATATCCATAGTGATTCGACAAACGCTAAATTTACGGGGGTACCTAAATGAACCTGCTTTATGAAAAATATAAAAACTTGAAGATAGATGGTAGCTGGATTGGCTTAGAAGCGGGAACGCAAACACCGTATTTTTGCACTCCTATTGGAGCGGAAATCATTGGCTGGGATAATGGCATACACTACTGCTTTATTAAGAGCTTTGGAGATATGGTGTTCTGCGTCAACCCGGAAACCTGCTGCGATTACAATGTCTATCCAATTGCCCGTAATTTCTGCGATTTCTTGGGGCTGATACTCGCCACTGGTAATACAAATATTTTGCAACAGATTATTTGGTGGGATAAAAAAAGGTTTGAGAATTTTGTTAATAGTCCAGAAGAACAGGAATGGAGAGTTCGGCCCGAAGTGGAAGGTGCCTTGAGTACAATTCGCAAAGGGACAGGTATAGCACCGATAGATACCCCGTTTGAATATATCAAGGATTTGCAAAGCGATTTCCCCTATGAACAAATTCCATTTACAAATGAGTATTATGATACTTTAGGACTTGAACGGCCAGACGGAACAGAGCCAGAAGAAAGCGGCTTCGAGTTTAGAACTGTAGAATTTAAGGTTGAGAAAAACTAAATGGCAATTTGAAACGGAGTATTTACCATGCTACAAATAGTTTTTTCCGACAGTGAGTGTGGGTCATTGAAGCTGGCCACACATTGGGGGCCGTCCAGTTGGGATGATGGGCCAATCGGATTTATTTTCGGTGACGGAGAGCGAGAACCTACTCAGGAGGAGAAGGATCAGGCTATGGCCCAGCTCAAGGCCCAATGGGAGGCAGAAAACCGCCGGGCGCGGCCCGTGGGCGGCGACCCTGGGGATGTGTTATGCCCGTCTGTTGGATTGGACATCGGCCCCATAAGCGGCCCTGATGTGGAGAAGGCCCGGTTTGATTTGCTTACCGCTTGGTTGGGGGGCGATTTCCCACTCCCAGATTGCGACCCGGACGATTATGCCCAGCGAGATATGCTTTGGGAACAACGCCAGCGGGACAGAGAGCGGCTTTTGGAGGGTGGAAAACACGGCGAGGCTGTGCGAATCTGGTACAGCAACGCACCTTACTCCCTGTGTGGGTTTTATGATGTGCTTTGGCAACTACGGGACTGTAACTGCCCTGTGACCGCTTTAGAAATGCCCCGGTGGATGCCATGGGAAGATGGCACAGTGCAATCCTGTTTGAACTGGGGAGAACTTTCTCCGGGAGACTGGGCGGCGTATCTGCCTTTGGAGCGGGAAATCCCCCAAAATGTTCGCAGAGCTATCGCTATGGAGTGGTCACAGCTTCGAGAGGAAAATGCGCCCTTGCGTGCTGTTGTCAATGGGCGTCTGCACAGTGTTGGGGAGGACTTCTACGACCCATTTATTCGTGCTCATATCCCTGATGGAACCTTTCGGGTGGCTCAGCTTATTGGTGAGGTGATTGGGCGACACCAACTGGGTATCGGCGACTGGTGGATTGCCAAGCGTATCCAGGCTATGGAAAACCGGGGGGAGCTGATTACGGTGTCCAAGGGTGACCGTTTCTATCGGGACGAAGTGTGCCGAACTCAATAAGAGAAAACTTCCCATTTGTCGAGGTGTTATTGATTTTAATTCCTTCCACTACACAAGGGACTTAATGACTTCTTGATTACTTCCCGAAAAAGGAAGCTGCCACCTCTCAATGACAGCTTCCTTTTGCCTTATGCGTAAATCAAATCGTTCAAGACCATTTCCTCGGCGGCAGAGCGGATATTATTCATCATTCCCACCCAGCGCAGTTGATTTTCGGCTTTCAGCCGCTCCGTCACGCCCTGACGCTCTGCCATGTCCTTTATGAGCCGTTCCATCATCTCGTTTGCGGACTGGTCGATTTCTTCAAGGTGCCCTGCCAGCTTATCGGACAATACAAGCTGAGAATAAATTGCCCGTCTGTGCTCTTTCAGATACCTCCACCTCATTCTGCCGTACTTGCCGATGTTCGGGCTGGCTGGGGGAGCAAGGCAGGGGAAATAATAGTCTCCGATAAGCTCGTAGCTGATACCTGTTCTTTCGTCTTTGATGAAGTGTTCCATTGTGCGTTCTCCTTTGCTTTTTTGTCGTGATAGGCTTTCAAGGTAACTTGATTGTGCTTCTCTTTGCGGCACTTATCGGAGCAAAGTGTCTGCTGGCTGTGCGTAGGCCAGAACAGCTTGCCGCACACAGCACATTTGCGCTGGCGGTAATAATGCTCTCCACGCTCCGCTTCCCGTTCTGCCTTTTTCTTATCCTGCCTTGCCTGATAACAGCACTCGTCAGAGCAGAATATCTGCCGGTTGCTTGCCGGGGTAAACTCCCTGCCGCAATGGGGGCAGACCTTCGGGGGGACAGACACGCCGCCGTTCGCCGCAATCTTCGCCGCCTTGCGCTTCTCCCGATATGCCTTTTCCCTGGCCCGCTGGCGGGCTAACCGTTCCTTTTCAGCCTGTTCCTCCTGCGCCCTGATTTCCTCTAACTCCTGTTCGGTGTAGGCAATATCGACTTTCCCGACATAGTTGAAGTAAATATCGACCTTTTGCGTCCGGGCCTTTCCCGTCCCCGCCGTTTCATAGACAACGATCTTGTCAACGAGTTCGGAGAACATCATATCGGTCACTTCGGCGGGGTCTTTATATTTCCGTATCAGGGAAATGAAATGCTCAATATCAAGGGGCTTTGTCTTTTCTTCCGCAACGGCGGCTTTCAGCTTGTCCATCCTGGCTTCAAGGTCTGCCTGTTCGCTGTCATACTGCGCCGAAAGCTGCTTGTACTGCCTTTCGGGGAGCAGGCCGGACATGAGATTTTCATACAACCCCCGCACAAGTCTGGAAAGCTCGTCATATCGGGTCTGCAATCGCTTCAATTCCTGCTTGCTTTGCTGGGGCTTCGCTTCCTGCTTGTCGGCCCACAGGGATTGAAGTTCCGCCGCAAACGCTTCCTCGTCTTGCAGGACAAACCGTGAAAGCCGTTTGACCGCAGACAGGAGCAGGGCTTCCACATTGTTGGCGCTGATGGAGTGGGCCGTACAGGTGTTGATCTGGCTGGCGTACCCGCCGCAGCGGAAAGAGTGCCGGATGGAGCCGTCTTTCTTACTGTGATGGGTCTGCAAGGTCATACGCCTGCCGCAGTCGGCGCAATAGAGGTAGCCGCTCAGACGGTTATATTGACTGCCCCAGGGGGAGGCCCGCTCTACCCGCTTTATTCTGCGGTGAACGCTGTCCCACAGCTCTTGCGAAATGATGGCCTCATGCGTATTGGGAAACACATACTGTTCCGCTTCATCGGTTTCCCTGCGCTTGTGCAGCTTGAAGTTCGTGACAACAGACCTGTGCAGGACGGTGTGTCCAAGGTATTCCTGCCGCTTCAAAATCTTCTGAACCGCTGACAGCGACCAGAGATATTTGTCCGTGTATTTCTGCCCATGGTACTGTTCTGGATGGTTTTCCTTTGCGTGGGCGGCAGGGATTAAGACCTTTTCCTCGGTCAGTATGGCGGCGATTGTCCGTGAGCTTTTGCCCTCGTTGGCAAGCTGGAAGATATGCCGCACCACCTCGGCGGCGACCGGGTCAACGACAAGCGTCTGCTTATCGCCCTCCACCCGGTTATAGCCATAGGGAATACTGCCCGAACAACGCTTCCCGTCTTTCATGCGTGAATCGAATACCGCCCGAATCTTATTACTCGTGTCTTTGGCATAATATTCGTTCATTATATTCAAAAACGGGGCAAAATCGTTCTCAGAGGTGCTATTACTGTCAATGCCGTTGTTTATGGCAATAAAGCGCACATCTTTCTGAGGGAGCAGGATTTCCGTATAAAATCCTACTTGCAGGTAATTTCTTCCAAACCTGCTCATGTCTTTTACGATAATCGTGCCGATGTTCCCGGCCTCCGCTTCGGCTATCATTTCCATGAAGCCAGGACGGTTGAAATTAACTCCAGAATAACCGTCATCCGTAAAATGGCGAATGGCGGTGAAGCCATTTTTACGGGCGTAATCCTCCAGATATTTCTTTTGATTGGTGATTGAATTTGACTCCCCAACCAGGTCATCATCTCTTGAAAGGCGCTCGTAAAGGGCTGTAATCCTCGCTTTTCCTGCCTTTTTTGACATTTTTTACACCTCCGTTTCTGTATGTAGATTTTCAGTTTAGAGAAGTTAGTTTTACCGTCTGGAAAAAGTATATCCCTCCGGTGCAAGTTCAATCGCTGTCTGCGTTTCCCCAAATGATGCCGCCCAACTGTCAAAATGCCCCAATCCCAAGCGCTGTAACGTATTGTACTGGAGATAGCGCATATTCGTGTATAACTCCGTCATACTGTTGGAAATCGGCGTTCCCGTTGCGAATGTGATGCCCTTCCCTCCGGTCAGTTCGTCCATGTACTGGCACTTTGCGAACATATCCGAGGACTTCTGCGCTTCCGTCTGTGCAATCCCCGCCACGTTCCGCATTTTCGTGTATAAAAAAAGGTTCTTGTAATTATGGCTCTCGTCTACAAACAATCTGTCCACGCCCAACTGCTCAAAGGTCACAACATTGTCTTTCCGGCTGGAATCGTTTAAGCGGCTCAGTCTTGCGTTCAGCGATTTTTTTGTCTTTTCCATCTGTTTAATGGAGTAACGCTCGCCATTCTCCGCTTTCAGTGATTCGATTGCCATTTCAATCTCCGTTATCTGCCTTTCAATCATCGCCATCTGTCTTTCCGTAGAAAGGGGAATCTTCTCAAATTGACTGTGACCGATAATCACAGCGTCATAATCTCCTGTCGCAATTCTGGAGCAGAACTTTTTCCGGTTGGCGGGTTCAAAATCCTTTTTTGTTGCCGCTAAAATATTCGCCCCCGGATACAGGCGCAGAAAATCGCCTGCCCACTGTTCCGTCAAATGGTTCGGCACGACAAATAAACTTTTCTGGCACAATCCAAGCCGCCTGCTCTCCATTGCCGCAGCAATCATTTCAAAGGTCTTTCCCGCCCCCACGCAGTGGGCAAGCAGCGTGTTGTCCCCGTATAGCTGATGCGCCACAGCGTTAAGCTGGTGCGGTCTGAGTACGATGTCCGGCGTCATGCCGGGGAATTTTAAGTGCGAACCGTCATATTCCCTCGGTCTGGTGGAATTGAAAAGCTCATTATATTTTGCGCATAAATCCTGCCTGCGCTCCGGATCACGAAACACCCAGTCCTTAAAGGCTTCCCGGATTGCTTCCTGCTTCTGGCTTGCAAGCATGGTTTCCTTTTTATTGAGGACTCTCTTTTCCTTCCCGTCCTCTGTCACAACGTCAAAAATGCGGGTGTCACGGAGGTTTAAGGAATCCTCTAAAATCTTATAGGCGTTTGCTCGCCCCGTTCCAAAAGTCATGTTGACAAGTGCATTTCCCCTGTCTGCATTTTTCCCCTTCACGTTCCACTGCCCGGTCACGTTGGAATACTGTACGCCCATAGTGTTTCGGTCAAACAGGTACTCCGGCGTTTCAAAGGTTTCACGCATGAAATCCTCGATATATTTTGTGGAAATCCATGTTGCGCCGATGCGCACCTCAATCTCCGATGCGTCAAGCTCCTTCGGCTGTACGCCCTCCAGTGAAGCTACGTTAATGGCATATTCCGGGTGGTTTTCCGCAAAGGTTTTCGCCACAGACAGCTTCTCCCGCACGTTCCCGCTTAAATACTCGTCTGCGGTTTCCCACTTTTCCGTCACCGGGTTCTGGAAGATTACCCCCGCAAGCTCCTTTGTAATGTCCTCCACGCTCTTATCCGCAAGCTGTGACATATAGGCTAAGTCCACGCCCGCCTTCTCGCCAAGCGATACCGCCAGCGCTTCACTGGCTGTGTCCACGCTCGTCACAACTTCCTGCTTTTTAATGGTACGTTTGGAGAACATATCCGCCTTGCCGATAAAATTCCCCTCATCGTCCAGATTTTCAAGGGAACATAACAGGCAGTAGCTGGAATCCTGATTGAACGCCCTTTTATTGGTCTGTGAACTGATAAGACCGAATTTCTTTGAGAAATCATCGTAGAGCTGGTTTAGCTCCGTCTGCTTGTTTTTAATCATATCCTCCGGGTATTCTTCCAACTGGAAGTTTATCAGTTCCTGTGTGCAGTCCCGGATTGCCACCATGCCCTTAATCCTCTGCTCCGCCTTCTCCGATACGTCCACAGGCTTCATAATGGAATTTTCCCGATAATACACCGTACCGTCCACAACGGTATAGCTGTAATTCTTTACGTCCGGATCGGCGGGTATGTTCTCCCTTGCCAGCTCATCGTCAATCTCGTTAAAATCCGCCTGCTCGATGCTGCCCTCCACATAGGAAAGGGCATGTTTTAGCTGCGCCGACAGGGGAAGGAAAGTATCCGGCAGACAGGCGCTTTCCATGCCATGCGCCCCCGAAACCATCTCCATTTTTCCCAATACCATCTCCGGGTGGTCTGCAAAATACTGGTTCATCACAATTCCGTCTTTTTCCGTCAGATGCACCCAGTCCGGCTCGATGTCTAACACCCGGTCACGCTTCTTTAAGAACAGAATGTCCGAAGTGACCTCCGTACCCGCATTTTCCTTAAACGCTGTGTTAGGAAGCCTGACCGCCCCCAAAAGCTCCGCCCGCTGTGCGAGGTATTTCCGCACTTCCGGGTTTTTCTTGTCCATTGTCCCCTTTGAGGTGACAAAGGCAACGATGCCGCCCGGTCTGACCTTATCCAGCGTCTTTGCGAAAAAATAATCGTGTATGAGGAAATTGTGCCTGTCATACTGCCTGTCAGACACTTTATACTGTCCGAAAGGCACATTCCCCACCGCCACATCAAAAAAGTCATTTGGATAGCTGGTATTTTCAAATCCTGTTATCTGAATGTCCGCATGAGGGTAGAGCTGCTTTGCAATGCGTCCGGTAATCCCGTCAAGCTCCGCCCCGTACAGCCTGCTTCCCTGCATTTCCTCCGGCAGACAGCCATAGAAATTCCCAATCCCGGCGGCGGGATCTAACACATTCCCTCTGGTAAATCCCATTTTCCCCACTGCGTCATAGACTGCCTGAATGATGACAGGGCTTGTATAATGGGCATTTAGTGTGCTTTCCCTTGCGGAAGCGTATTCTTCCGGGGATAACAGGCTCTTTAATTCCTGATATTCATTCACCCAGTTCGCTTTGGAAGAATCAAAGGCATCGGCAAGACCGCCCCACCCCACATATTTTGCTAAGACCTCCTGTTCCTCCGGCGTTGCGGTGCGGCGCTCCCCCTCTATCTTTTCGAGGGTTCGTATGGCTTCCACGTTCTGCCGGAACTTCTCTTTCGGTGCAAATCCTTTCCCGGTGTTTTCGGCTTCATTGAATGAAATATGGTAATTCGATGCGCCGGACTTGTCTACCTCCGGCTCTTTTTCTGATACTTTTACTGATGATTTTTCTGCTCCTGTTTGCCCTGTCAATGCTTCCACATCGCCCATGACCTGACGGATAAACGGATCGTTCTCTAAGGCATTTTCATCTACAAGCTGCCCGTCCACGATTCCCGCTTTTTCCAGATGCTCCCGGACTGCCTGTGTGTCAATGTCGGAGAAATCATCTTTTTCAGCGACATTTTCTGTTTCTGTAACAATTTCCGGCTTTTCTGTAACGCTCTCCGGCTCTGCCGCAATGGTTTCCGCTGTTTCCCTCTCCGGTTCTCCCATGCGGCTCTCCGGCTCTGCTTCAGGAACTTCCGCAGCATGTTCTTCTTTCTGCTGTTCCTGCTCATTCCCATAACGTGCCGCATACTTTTGTGCTTCCTTCAGCAGAATATCCATCTCCACCGCTTTTTCCGTATTGTCGCTTAATGACTGCATCAGGACATAATCGGCGGCTTCCAAAAATAAAGCGTCATAAACCGCTTTTCCCTCTAACCGCCTGTCAGTATCTTCAATGGCAACCGCCCCGGTGTCCTCATTCCAGCCGACCACATCTTTCATGGACAGCGCACCGCAGATTTTTACCACAGCAGACATCTCCGCAAGCCTTTCAGCCAGCGCTTTTTCGCTGTCAACTGCTTTATTTCCCGGTTCGGGATTCTGAATGTCCTGTCCGGGAGTTTCTTTTTCCGGCTCCGGTATCGCTGCCCTGTCCGGTTCTCTGTCACGCTCTATGTACCGCCTTGCCTGATTGGTAAAACCGTCCAGCACAGCCGGGTGGGAAGTGACGATATAATCCCTTGTCTGCCAGTCTGCGCTCGGCACAAGCGATTTTGCCCATTCCTTATTATTTATGGAAAACCGCCCGTCATGGGATAAGTGCGTGATTGTGTTGGCAAGGACAATCTCCACACGCTCCTTCCCATACTGCCGGATAACGTCCTCTGCTGTATCCCTTGGCAGCGTATAACCGTCAAAGTTCTCCGAAATCGCTTTTTCTATGGCATCCTTGCACTCCACCCGGATACCATGCTCCAGTTTTTCCTGTTCCCGGCGCATGGCTTCCTCCGCCTGCTCTTTTTTATACTGTGCATAGGCTTCCTTGCCCTCCGGCGTAAGGTATTTGTCTGCTTTTACAAGCTCCCTGATGCGCTTTTCCACCACGTTCCACTTTAGAAGCACCTTTGCGTATGGATCGCCATAGCTGCCTTTTTCCAGCCGGATTCCTTTTGCGTCATGGTCTTCATGCCCGGTATCACTTCCGATCAGCGCGTGGGAACTGCCGCCTGTACCGTATTCATTTTTCAAAAAATCAATGCTTTCTTTCTTATCATGCCCTTCCATGAAATACTCATAGATACGGAAATGTCCATGATGATAACCACTTCCGCCTGCCAGACGGGCATCTATCTCGTCCTGTGTGATAAAATCCTCTTGCAGAACCTCCACATTGTCCTGTACCGGATACTCTTTCTTTTCTATGCTTAAATCCGCAATCTCCGAAAGCAGATGCTCCGGTTTCTTTACATACCGCCACCTTATTTTCTTTTCGCCTGTGTCAATCTGCTCTTTTGCTTTAGAGAGTTCCCCGGCAACAATGTCACGCCCTTCCTGTGTGGATAACAGTTCGCAAAGATTTGTCATGCTTTCCGGGTAATTGTAGCTTTTTATGAGTATGTTTTCCGGCACTTCCCCGATTCCGTCCCGGAAAAAATGGAACAGGTCATTTGACACCCTCTGTCTTTCGATTGCGTCAACAAGGAACACTTCATTTGCTCCCATGTAAGAGCCTTGCTCCACCATGGAGCGCACAACGCCCTCTATTTCCGTCCATCCCATCACCGCAACCGGGTTTTCCTTTGCGGACATCCCATAACCGATGCCCATGCCGGATTCATTGAACCAGACAGAAATGGGATTGTCCCCAAAGTCAAAGCCTTTTCCGGTAGTCTTATACTCATTTTTCAGAAACTCCGCCATTTCCTCTGGCGTCTTTCCCTGCTGGTACTTGGCATAAATGCGGCTTCTGCTGTTATTCCGCCCGCCCCCTGTCCGTAAAATAGCTTCAAGCTGCTCCTGCGGCAGAGAAAAAGCGGCGGGCATGATGTATTTCTCTCCTGCCTGCGCCGCTTCAATCGTTCCGATCTGTTCCTCTATCGCAGGGAATAAACTAAGCTGCTGGTAGGTTTCCGTTTCCTTCGGTTCTTCCCACTGCGGTATCTGCCCTTCTTTCAGGTATTCCCCCTTTTCCATGTAAAAGGCAATGCTGTCCCTCACAGTTTCCCATGACACGACTGCTTCCGCTTTCCGGTTCTGGTACGTTCCGCTCCAGAGCGTCATGCCGCTTTCATCCGCCCTGTACCCGGCTCTTTCCTCCCCCACATAAAACTCTGAAAATTCCCCATGCCTGTAACTGTTTTTGATATATTCCGTCTGTTTATCCTTATCCGGCTCGAAAAGCATCACTCCGGCAATATCCGGGCATTTATGCACCATAAACTCGTCAAACTGCAAGATGCCCTTTTCTATCTTTGCCCAATGCCTGTTAATGATTTCCTCCCCGGACAAAGAAAAGCCGGATAATGCGCTTTCTCCATTATCCGGCTCTGCCAGTTCCTTATTTTCAGTTTCTTCTTTTACAGGCTGTATACCAGCTCCTTCAGCACGATCTCCTCCGCCGAGTGCCTGATATTGTTCATCATCCCCACCCATTTCATCTGATCGGCTGCTTTCAGTTCTTCCGTCACGCCCTCCGCTTCCGCCATCTGCGCTGTCAGAAATTCCATCCTCTGCTCCGCCTGTTCCTGAATGGTCAGAAGATGCTCTTTCAGTTTCCCTTTCAGCAGAAGCCCGGTGTAGATTCCCTTCTTGTGTTCCTGTAAGTAATTCTTCCTCATCAGTCCGTACTTCGTCAGCGTTCCCTCCGGCTGTCCGTCCATCTGCAGCATCGGTATCATGTAATCCCCGTTCTTCTCGTAATTCAGTTTCATCATATTTTTCCCTTTCCCCGGCGTTTCCGGTCTGTGTGGTGGGTTGTACGTCCTCCGTTTCACTTTCACGCTTTAAAGCATTATAGCGTGTGTCAGAGGTATTTGCAAGTCCTTTTTCCACGAAATTTTTTGACGCTTCATTTCTGGCATGTTCCCTGTCATACGCCCCGATTGCCCTGCCAATCTCCATAAGCACAGGCTTGGATAAATCGGATATGCTGTCACCGATATGCGACAGTGTTTCCACCGTATTAAATTCATGGATATAGGGGAACTGGATTTCCTCCGCCAGCTCCGCATCGTCCATGCCGCACCGCTTTAAGATTGTATAGGCGATGCTGTCCGCCAGCGTTTCCCGGACACGCACAGCGATATTCAGTCCGTCCAGTTCCTCCAGAAAACTTCCCTCTTTCAGATATTCCATGTCAGAAGCAAGTTCCTCATAACAGTCAAGCGCAATCCGGGCAGCAATCTCCCTGATCCTGTCCGTAAACTCGGCTTGCCTGTTTGTTTCCCCATAAATCCCTTCCAGACGGTCAAGCACCGCTTCCTGATGTTCTTCCCTCATCTCCCATAACTGTGGGAAACGCCCGATGCGCCTTGCCTTATGGACATCCGATATATCAAAAACGTACCGCAAGCCGCTGTGCGTGTTCCCTTCCTCGTCAATCAGGGCAATACCCTTTGCACCTTTATTTACCCAACAGTGCATTTTTTCGTTCCATATCTCTATGGAAGCACAGGCTGTCGCATCCGGTCTTTGGGCATAGATCAGGAGCTGGTCTTTGAACGGGTATTTGTAGAGCCTTGATGCTGTGTTTAAGTATTTCTTCCAGCTTTCTTCATTCCTCGCCACTTCCCTTGATGTTTCTGCGGAAAGTGCGGAGATTAAATCGTATTTCCTCATGGTAAACCTCCATAAAAAATTGGCTGCAAAATACATAAGCGTACCTTGCAGCCTGTTTCCTGTTACTTTCCGGCATTACTCATAGAAGCCATGTTCCTCAATGCCTTTTTCCAGAATGGTATGTATCAGTTCCTCCAGTTCCACACCGTTAATCTCGCTCACCACAATCAGCTTTGCAAGGGTGTCTTTCTGTACGGATATGGCATACTGTTCCTCATCGGCACGAAGCTCATGGACACAGATGCCAAGACCGTCCGCAATCCGGCATACCACGCCAAGTTCCGGCTCCCTGATGCCCGCCAGTATATCCATGATCGTCCTCTCCGGCACTCCTGACATTCTGGAAAGCTCCATAATGCTGACTTCTTCCTCTTTCATTACGTTTAATAACTTATCCCCTGTTGTAAACATATTTCTTCCTCCCTTATTTCTTTTTCCCGCCAGAAGGTTTCTTCTTGGGAAATTCCATGACAAATTTAAACTGTACCCCGCTTTTTTCTTTCCCGTCTTTGGTGTAGCGGTATTCCTCCGTACCGCTCGGAATGATATAGGCATCATAAGGCTTGCCAGCTTTGCTTTTTAACCCTTTTAACAGAATCTTCTTCCCGGCAAGCAAATCCTTTACCTGTGCGTCGGTAAGCGCTGCGCCCATTACCCGGCTCACGTTCATGCCGCATTTTTTCACGCAGTACGCACCGAATTTTCCCTTTACCACCTGACCGCCGCAGTTCGGGCATATCCCAAGCGCTTCCTGCTCCTGTGCGAACATCTTTTTCTGCTCGTCACTGACCTCATGGTAAGTGCGTATCAGCTCTGACACCATGCTTTCAATATCCGCCATGAAGTCCTCCATTGGAAGCTCCCCTTTTGCCACCAGCGTCAGGGCATTTTCCCAATCGGCGGTAAGTTTCGGGGACTTCACCACATCGGGCAGCACCGTAATCAGCTTTAGTCCGTCCTCTGTGGGTATGATCTGCTTTTTCTCACGCTTCACGAATCCGTCTTTGACTAACTTCTCGATGATGTCCGCCCTTGTCGCTGGCGTACCCAAGCCTTTCCGCTCCACATCATCGCCCATGTCCTCCGCCCCGGCACGTTCCATTGCGGATAATAATAAATCCTCGGTAAAACGCTTCGGTGGGGAAGTGAAATGCTCCGTTACCTTTGCCTGCACACCGTCAAATGCCTGTCCTTCTGACAGTTCCGGCAGCTTCTTTTCCTCTTTTTCTTCTTCCTGACTGCCGGAGATTTCAAAGGAACGCTTAAAGGCATCTTCAAAAGACTTCCACCCGTTATGCGTGACGGATTTCCCGGAAACTGCAAAAATATGTCCGTTACAGGAAAGTTCCGCCTTGACCGTTTCATACAGATGCTTCTCCCCGGTGGCGCACAAAAGGCGGTTCGCTATCAGGGACAGGATTTTGCGCTCTGTTTCCGGGAGCGCCGCAAGGTCAGCTTTCGCTATCTCCATTGTGGGGATAATGGCATGGTGGTCTGTCACTTTTTTACTGTTGAGAATCCTTTTTATATCCGGTCTGGAAGCCTTGTTTTCCTCAAACATCAGGGAACTGAATACCGCATCAATCACGCCCTCTGCGGTCTGCCCCATGTCATCGGATAAGAACTGGCTGTCCGTCCTCGGATATGTGGCTAACTTTTTCTCATAAAGGCTCTGCGTGTACTCTAAGGTCTGCTTTGCGGTAAAACCAAACAGGCGGTTCGCATCCCTCTGGAGTGTGGTGAGGTCATAGAGCTTCGGCGGCGCTGCCGCTTTTTCTTCCTTTAATACAGATGTGACAAGAGCCTGCCCGTTTTGGCAAGCCCCCGCAATCCCGTCTGCTTTCTCTTTCTCATCTATGCGCCCGGTGGCGGCATCTATCCCATCCATGAGGATATGCGCCATGTAGTATTTTTCCTTTTGGAAATTCATAATCTTTGCTTCCCTCTCCACCAGCATCGCAAGGGTGGGTGTCTGCACCCTCCCCACCTTCAGGATTTTTCCGCCATACAGGACGGTAAACAGCCTTGTACCGTTGATGCCCACAAGCCAGTCCGCTTCCTGCCTGCACAGTGCGGAATGGTACAGATTATCGTAATCGCTCCCCGGCTGTAAATGTTCAAACCCTTTCCGGATTGCGCTTTCCTCCATTGAGGAAATCCACAGGCGTTTGATCGGCTTGTCACAGCCCGCCATTTCATACACCAGACGGAAGATAAGTTCGCCCTCCCGTCCGGCATCGGTAGCGCAGATTGTAGCGGTGACGTCTTTCCTGTGCATCAACTGGCAGAGTACGTCATACTGCGCTTTCGTGTCCGGCTTGACCTCATACTGCCATGTTTCCGGCTTTACGGGAAGGCTCTCATACGTCCATTTCTTCCACTGTTCCCCATAGCTTTCCGGTTGTGCCAGTTCCACCAGATGCCCCACGCACCAGCTCACAACATAACCGTTCCCTTCCATGTACCCGTCACTGATTTCCGTTGCGCCGATTACTTCGGAAATGCTCCTTGCTACGCTCGGTTTTTCTGCTATCACTAACTGCATTTACTCGTCCTCCCCTTCTTTATCTTCAAAAAAATCATCCTCATTGTCCCCATCTTCCTCGTCATCTTCGTATTCTTCTTCCTCGTCCTCCTCATCATCGTCCTCGTCAAGAAATTCCTCTTTCTTTTTGCGGACTACCTTGAAATAATAGCCGCCGCCAATGGCGGTAACTGCCACAATCCCAAGAATGATATAGGTTGCCATCGGATTTTCTTCTGTTTTCTCCGGTTCGGGTTCTCCGGTTTCTTCCTCCCCGTCCTCTGCCGGTTCTTCCGCAGCTTCTTTTTCCTGCTCCGTATCCCCGTTGTTATTGGGAAGTGCGCCCTCTGACACAGGGATTGCAGACTCCAGCGCAGCGGAATTTTTCGGTAATGTTTCGCTGTTGTCCGCTGTCACGTTCAACAGGTCATTTTCCGTCACTTCCGTCAGGAAATACACCGTTTCTTCCTCCCCGTCCCGGTCAATGATAAGGTAGAATACTTTTTCCGATGCGGTCTGGATCGTGTAAAATTCCTTCCCGGTTTCGCTTTTTTCCTTCTCCCCGGATTCTTCCTTTTTCTCCGATGCCGCCGCTTCCGCCATCGCCTGTTTTTTCTGCTCCGCAGGGCTTAATTCCGATACGGTGTTCCCCTCACTGTCTGTTTTGGTATGTTCCGTTACCTGTGCGGTGGCAGAGGAAGGCTTGGTTGCCTGTGCGTTTACCGGGAGCTGCTCTGCCGGGTTCTTCT
>ERZ779621.167-NODE-167-length-40857-cov-12.719327_pt1 | contig 40857 bp, 23 predicted proteins | sample MGYA00514215_ERZ779621 | MGnify/ENA primary metagenome ERZ779621 (study PRJEB29562, sample SAMEA4376715) | mouse gut metagenome | isolation source: Cecum | study: EMG produced TPA metagenomics assembly of the A DSS colitis mouse model was used to assess the...
ATTCTGATCGTAATCATCCCGCAGTTCTGCCCATACCCTGCCAATCGGGAAACCTCCCTCTGTTATGTATTCTTCTGGAATATACAGGAATTTTTTCATGCTCTGATATTCCAGAGTCATATTATAAAATGCTGCCTCATATGATAATTTATTTCTATCTTCCTCATTCTTTATATCAAACTGCATATGCAATCTATCCTTCCTTTCTCTTTTGATATTGTGGCGGCCGCTTTTCCTGCCGCTGCCTTTCTATTTGTTTCAATTTATGTCATATTATGTCATAATATTTTATTTCATTTTACATTATTTCATTTGTTTTTATATTTCGTTATTTTATGCCCAAATTCCCTTAAAGCGAAATCCCGTCCAGCAAATTTCTATATTTCTTTCTGTTTTCAGGAGCAAACTCCAGGACGTTTTCTTTGATACCCTCTGCCTTTCTTCTGTCAGGATACTGTGAATCCAGCATCATTACACTCAGTGTCTTATTCAGTTGTTTTATCATCTTTTCTGTCAACGCCCGCATAAAGTCCTCCTAAACCGCCGCCGATCATTGCCGCAAACAGCGGATACTTTTTCGGAAGGTTCAATCCATAAAGCACTGGTTCCGTAATTCCCATGAGTGCTGTTGTTCCCGTTGATAACCCAAGCTGTCTTGTCTTAGCGTCTTTGGTACGCATACCTACTACCAGCGCCGCCGTACCCTGTGCGATATTGGAACATACACATCCAGGGCCGAAGATACTGTCAAATCCAAGACTTGCCATCTGCATACTCCCAAGGGGAGCTACTGCATGGTGCAGACCAAACATGACCATGACGGGAAGCAGACCGCCAATCAGCACAGACGGTGCCCAGCTTGCATTGGTGCTCAGCCAGTTAAAGATAAGCGCCAGTCCCTCGCCTGCATATTCACCAACCGGTCCCAAAACGGACAAGGCAAGCGTACCCATGATCAGGAAGGTAAACATCGGCACAAACACCAGATTAACAGCCTTGGGAATTATTTTGTTCAATGCCTTTTCCACAAAAGACTGTACCGCAATCACCAGAATAATCGGGATAACCGTTGACGTATATGCCACCAGATAAAACGGAATCATGCCGAAAAAGTTTACCGGCTCTCCCGCTGTTACCAGAGCCGCCCAGTTCGGATGGCACATAATGCCTGCTACGGAAATTGCCAGAACCACATTGCACTTCATTCTTTTGGCCGTTGTATATGCCAGCAGAAGCGGCAGGAACGTAAAAACCGCATCCGCAAAGAAATTTAAGATATAGTAACTCTGCGAACCGCTGTCTACCAAACGAAATACCGTAAGAAGCGCCATCAGCGCCTTCAACATACCCGCGCCGGAAAGCGCCGGTACAATTGGCTGGAACACACTAGACACAAAGTCAATGGCAAAGTTGACAGGGGACATCCTTTCTTTGTTTCCTTTATCCTGCGCCGCTTCACCATCCTTGTTAGGAATCAGCTTTTCCACTTCTTCAAAAACATCCGCTACATGCATTCCAATCACGACCTGGAACATTCCCCCGCTCTCCACTACCTGCGCGACACCGTCGAGACTCTGGATGCTGTCTTTATCTGCTATTCCCGTATCCTTCAGGGTAAAGCGGAGCCTTGTCTGGCAGTGGCGGACTGCACCGATATTATCCGGTCCACCGACTTTCTCAACAATAGCTGATGCGAGACCTTCGTATTTCTTGCTCATTTTGGCTACCTCCTCTTAATTTTTCCGTGTACTTGATATATGTATCTTATAAAATTCCGCTTTATATGTCTAATACTCATTCTGTATTCCAAGAAATGCTTATTGAGCATTTTAAATTAGTCGGGGTTTTACAAATGAAAACAAAATGATACCCTGAACAAATCGGAAATCATGCTGGAACTGATGCGCAAATAATCTGATAACAAAAGCAAAACAGAGCTGATAACCTATGAGGTGTTTCACAGGTTCATCAGCTCTGTTTTTGTCTGACTCTTTATATTGTTTTTCTGTCATCAAACCATAAGTTTCCTTATATCCTCATAGTAAATGAAACCTTAAGATGACTCACTATCAATAATTTCCATGAATTTTAATCTATATATTTGATTATAAAATCTTTATCTGCCATTTACTATGTATATTCATAAATCATTTCCCACTGGAAGCACAGTCCCAAAAAGTGAGAGATTTTATTGACTTCATTAAAGGTTTCTGAAATATCCTCTGCTAATAATCTCCTTTATCCCACCAATGACTGTTTCGTAAGGAACATATGTAAATAAAAGCTTGCCAGTAACCGTTTCATAATCATTCCGATATACCTCCTTATCCACAATCTCTGCCAGAACGTCATTGATACATACCCCTGTTTTAGCAGACGGACAGACCGGAAGCGGTTCCCGCAGGCTCCGAACTTCCTGTACAAGTCCTGACAAGGATGCATCCGGCCTAGTATATTCCATAATCTTGTAGATATCATATAAATGCCGGGAATGCCGGTCAACCTTGTCTGACAGGTAATAGTCACAGATGGCAAAAACCTTATCAATAAGAGTCCGTTCAATCGCCTGTGTTGTGATCTCAAAAGGCACAAGGTCAAATTCTTCTGCCAGTTCTCCCTGTTCCGTCATCTTCAGAAAACGATAAATATAATTATCAGTCATGCGGTTTACAGTCGGAAAAGGTAACAGGGCGATATAGGTCTCAATGACTAATTCCGGGTTTAATTCCAATAACGGGGAATAAATACTGGAATAACTGGCTCTGTAACAGTTATAACTACGCCGGCTGCGGGTTTCTTCGAGGTTTGTAACAGAGAACCCCATGGACTCTATGGAAGAAACAACCGCTTTTTTTAGCTGCCGCTTTCGGCTTTCGCCAGGAACACCTTCCGATGCTGCATAGGAAATATCAATATCTTCCGAGAAACGCTCCAAAATCTGATAGCATTTTGTCAGGGATGTCCCACCCTTAAAGACCATTCCCTTTACCCTGGAGGCCAGCTCCCGGAGAGCAAGTGTTACATAATAATCTTTTTCAATGATTCCGAGAGGTATATGCAGTTCGTTAGAAGCAGCGATGATAAGCTCACTAAATGCTTCGTGGTCATGATGTAAATTCATAAATAATTCCCCATTCAATCAGTTTTTTTGCAGCAGGACCCGTAATGCCGGACAGCACACTGGAAAGAAGCTCCTTACTGTAATTTTGCTGCTTTGCATAGTTTTTCAGAAGGATTCCCGTATCAGAATTAGAAAGCTCGGAATATTTTTCTGCCTGAGAAACGGCATCCAAAAACTGGAGCAGCCCGGTGTTTTCCGATGTTATAGTCGTGGCGGGCCGTTTCAACCGGACGGCCTGGGAGCCTACGGTGACGGTACGCCCCTTTGTCGATTCTTTTGACGTTACAATCTCCAGTGTTGCCGGCATCTGGGTTGTCAGACCAATCTGATTGGCAAAAGTGGCTCCGGCAAAGTATCCATAGGTTTCTGTTGTACTTTGGATATATTTGCGTATAATGACTTTCATGGGATCTAAATAACTTTTTTTCAGCAACCGTGACGCTTTAGGGAGATAATAAATTCCGGTATCAAAACGGGCCAGATCGCCTGATTTGAGCATCCGTTTGAAATACTGGCGCAGGGCATTATCATTAAACCCATCCAGCTGAATCTCGTTTATGAAAATCGGTTCGTTGTAACCATAGTTTTTTTCCAGATAATCCTTCAGCATACAGGTATCCACTCCTTCCACCTCCATACTACTATATTTATACCTAAAAGGTCAATAAATATGTCAAAATATAGTTTGCATGTTTTTTGCAGAATTATACAGAGAGAATAAAGAATCGGATACCTTTGGCTTTCTATAAATCTATATGTTTTCGTATATACCTAAAGGCATACATTGGTTAGGAATCCGGATGAAAGACTTCCCCGAAAGCACATCAAATACAATCATATGTGTTACTTCCGGGTCAAAGCGTTCCAGTGCCATGATGTCATGCCCTTCCAGTTCCCGGACACCGGACTCCTGTCTTGCCACAGCAGTCATCTTCCGAAAAAAGCAGACTTCCTTTCCGTTCCCGCCCGGATTTATCAGAGTTAGTGCTCATAATAGACAGTATTATCCCCCAATCCCTGTATCGTATAAGCCTCTAAAATGCTGCCATCCACAGCATTGACTACGCATACATAATTGAGCCAATCTTCTATCTCTGTCTCATCTTCTATCATATTGCCAAATCCAACAGAATAAGCTAACGTGCCCTTATCCTTGTCCTTTATCTCACTCCAATCTGCCACACACAAATCTGAACTCCAGCCAAATTTCTCATCGATACCTAATTTTAATTCCTTTGCTTTCTCACCGAGATCGGTCTCCATCGCTTTCTGTGCAATCTCTACCGCTTTCTCCTCGCTGATGCCGCCCGCCGCCTTCACCTTTGCCTCAAGTTCTGCTCTTTCTTTCAAAGTGATCTCGTCCCACTCCGCCTGCGTCTTATGATTCGTATCAAGCGCTATCCGAAAATTGCAGTCAATAATCTCCAAAAGCTCCTCGTCGGTAAGCTCCCTGTCCGGCAGATAATATTCCCCGGTGGATACGATATAACAGAGCGTCCCTTCCGTCACATCATCCGCGCTGTCCACCTCCTGAATCATCTTTTCGGGCTTTGCAGTTTCGTCCTGATAGGACTGCTGCAAATCCGCCATACGTTCTTTTTCTTTGTCAGAGTATGCCCTCATCATACCGCCCGTTCCCACACCCTGCTCATCAGTCTGTGTCTGGACAGTATCCACATCAGTCTGTGCTGACGTTATCTCCTGTTCTGTTTCTGAAATTTCAAACTGTACTTCCTGATTTGTCTGTGAACCGGTATTCTCTGTTTTCCCACATCCTGTCAGCGAAAAAACATTTGCAAGCGTTAAAACCGCAACCAAAGCAGCTACTAATTTTGGAGACTTTTTCTTCATTCCTTTATCCTCTCGTTTCTCATTTATTTCCGCGAGCAACGAGCCAAGCGGACATGCTGGCATGTCCATTTGGCGACTGCCGCGAGAGTCTTTGACTTATGTCATTCCCTGCCGCAAAGCCGGAAAAAGTGCTGCTGCTTTTCCGGCTCTGCCACTGCATTCTTTTTCTAATTTTATTTGTATGTGTACAGAATACTTCCATCCACAGCGTCAATAATGTATCCATAAGTAACATGGGTATCCGGATTCCCAAAACCTACGTCATATATCACGCCCGCCTTGCTCTCACCCGCAAACTCTACTTGCGAATAATCCGATGCGTCCAACAGGCTCACGCCGGGAGTCCCGTCATTATACGTCATTAATTCCAGTTCATCCGCCTTATCGCCAAGGTCAGCCATTAACTGCTTTTTTGCAATTTCTACCGCTTCATCCCTGCTGATTCCGTTTGCCTCCTGTACGGCTTTTTCAAGCCGTGCTGTTTTTTCCTGTGCCTTGGCTGCGGCTGCCTGCACCTGCGGACCATGCACAACGGCATAGCTCATCTTATGCTGGAAATCAATAATCTGAAGCATCTCCTCGTCCGTCATTTCCTGTGCGGGAAGATTGAAAACACCCGTAGCCCTGATATAGCAGAGTGTACCCTCCGGTGCATCCTCCGCACTGTCTGCCTGCGCAATGACCTTTTCAGGAAATGTCCCGTTTTTATATGCCTGCCAGAGTGCTTCACTGCGTTCCTTTTCACTGTCGGAATACGCCCTTGAGAAACCGTCCGCCAGTACATCATGCTGCGACTGCACCATATCGTTAAGACCTTTCATTTCCTCTTCGGGAACGCTCTCCATTCTCTCCCGTACTATGCTTTCCACAAACGCCCGCACCGGAAAGCTGACTATACCCGCCGCCAGCACGAACGCTGCCGCCGCCGTCGCTATCCTTCTAAAGTTCCATACGCCGGTATTCTTATTTCCATGTTCCATCCTTTTCTGAATATTCATAATAACCTTCTCCTGCATCTCCGATGAAATATGCACCTGATCCATGACTTTCTTTACCTCATATCCGTCCATTATATGCCTCCTTCCATGCTGACTGCATCCCGCATCTGTTTCCTTCCCCGCAACAGCCGCAGCTTTACCGCGCTTTCCGTGATTCCAAGAATATCCGCTATCTCCTTGATCTGGTATCCTTCTACATAGTGCAGATAAATGACTGTTTTTTGCTTGACTGGCAGTTCGAGAAGTTCTTTTAATATCTCTTTTCCTCCGGTGCCACAAGAGTGTTTTCTACTTCGTCGATGGAAACCTTTGGGTGCCGGATTCGGAAGCGTATCATGTCACGGCAGATATTGGTAGCTACCCGAATCAGCCAAGCCTTTTCATGCTCCTCATCACGAAACTCCGGCTTCTTTTCCAGGTAACGGCAAAAGGTATCCTGTATGGCGTCCTGAACGTCATGCTCATTGCAGAGTATGACAATACAGACTTTATAAAGGGTATCGCTGTATTTTATGACCGCTTCCCTTATGTCCTTCTCGCTATCCATGTGTTTCACCTCCTTTGCTTTAAACACGCACAAAGTGAGCAAAAGGTTACATTTTATTTTTTTATTTTATTGTTTCTCTTAAAGCCAAGTGTAAAAAAGCTGTTATAAACGACATAACTTGCCATTTATAACAGCCCTTGAATGATATGCTTTTAATGGAAATACTGCGCTAAAAATACCTTCCCTCTATTTTTCAGTCTTTCCTGTCCAAGTATTCTTTAACATGCTGGGTAAACCGTATCATTGCCAGCGAAAGAGTCAGATTCTTTTTCCAGACCAGAAGACAGCCGCTTTCTATCTCCGGTTCTAATGACCTCATGCATAAGGTATCCCTGTTACAGGAAAATTCCATTACCAGTGCCACACCAATACCACTCTCCACCATAATAGACTGGTTATGGTGCGAAAGATTGCAGGTTGATACAATATTGAGTTTTTCTTTGTCATATCCAAACCAGTTTTCCAGTTCGTTCCGAACAGACTGGCGTCTTGCCATGATCAGTGGGACACCTGCCAGATCGTCCGGCGTAACCTTTTGCTTTTCCGCTAACTGCATATCCTTGCGCATTAACACCTGCCATTTTTCCCTTAAAGGCATCCGCACATACTGGTATCTGCTGACTTCCACCGGCTCTAACAAAAGCCCCATATCTAAAGTACCGTTTTCCAGCCGCTCTTTTACATCATCTGCAATGGCCGTATAAATATGAAATCTTACATCGGGATATTTCTGCCTGAAAGAAGCTATCATCTCGGATAGCGGACTCATATTCTGTGTTTCTCCGCAGCCAATGGAAATTTCCCCTGAAACTATTTCCTCTCCATGCTTCAATTCCTTTGCTGTTTTTTCTGCAAGGTCAACGATTTCCTGCGCGCGCCGCCGAAGCAGCATACCCTCTTCTGTCAGCAGGACATTATGCTTTCCCCTGCGGAAAAGTTTAACGCCAAGCTCCTCCTCCATCTGCATAAGCTGGCGGGACAAGGTTGGCTGCGTGATATGTAGAAGTGCTGCCGCTTTGGTAATGTTTTCTTCCCTTGCAGCAGCTAAGAAATATTGTAAAACCCTAAGTTCCATTTGGGTATGCCTCCTATGAATAATTTATTTTTATCATATCAAATTTTTATTCAGGAAATCAATATTCCTCGTCTCTCCATGAGTGGTTTCCATGATGCACAGAAATTCCAAAATAAGTCTAAAATTTGATTATAGACCTTTGCCAAACTGATACTTATACATATCGGAATACATATTGCCAAAATACCGGGGAACAAGCCGACTGTCAAGTGCGCCCATATTGACCGCAAGACCGCCGCCTTGGTGCGGTGCTATCCTCTAAATAAATTATACGTAGCCTTTGATAGTTTTTCTCTTCTTTCAGCATTCATAAATTTCACATAGCTTTCTTTTGTGATCTCATTATCTTTAAGCATCTGGGTAATGATTTTCATATATGTTGTTCTGAATGTATCTGCATAATCCGTATATGGATTCCTTCTTGCATAGACCTTCAGTCCTGCCTGGTCTTGCAGTTTTTTGATAATGCTGTTTGCTGTAGCGTCAGAGCCAGGATTTCCTAGAGCTATATTGATTTCCTCAACCACAATAGAAAGCTGTTCCTGTACATCTTCCCCTGTTGCATCATCATAAGTTCTACCTGCAATATCCTTGTCAATTTCTCCATTGTCTTCATAGTCTGTTGTTCCAACTTCTTCGGCCTTTAGAGCATCGGAGGTAACCACAACTCTCTTGCGCAAAGTGTCAACTAAAGAACGTCTTCCAGAACCACTCGAAGTAGAAAAACTATTTAATACATTATCCAAAAATCTATAAAGATTTTCATATTCCGCCTCTGGAATATCAATAATCTGCCTCAACAATAAGTACATTCTGTTGAACCTTGACAGCATAGCAAGTATCGTTTTTCTTTCCTCCACTGTTTTACCATTCAAAGCATTCACACAAGAATTAATCAAGGTCAGCATTCTAGCCGCGTCTGTGGCAGAAGGCTTTTCAATCTTGCTCAATCCTGCAAACTCTGCGACTTCGAACAAGTCAAAGATATTTAAGGTAATAATATTTCCATACAGACTTACAAGGTTATCTCTGCTCATATTAGTAACCAATGAAGTTGTCTGGTAAAATGTACTAAAAGCAGCCTTGATGTCCTCATATCTGTTCACAAAGTCCAAAATATATGTATTTTTGATATTTGGATGCTTGTACGGTCTGTTCAGCCGTGATAATGTCTGTACTGCAGGCACACCATGTAATGCCTTATCTATGTACATTGCACATAGCTTAGGCTGGTCAAATCCTGTAAGATATTTATTGCATACAATTAAAATCTGATACTTCGTTGTATTAAATGCCTTTTCAATTGACATTTCAGATGCTAACTCATTGTAATCATTTTCCTTTTTACCATCATACTCGCCGGAAAAAGCCACCAGGTGTTTAATATCTTTAACATAATCTTCTGTACTCTCAGCAATATAACGCTTGATTTGTGTATCGTATTCAATGACGTCTTTAATTTCATCTGCCACAATCATAGCCTTAGCATTATCATCTAAACCACCATAAATATTGTTGATAAAATGCTCCATCATAACATCTACTTTATCAGCTATCGATACAGCCTCTTGCTGTACAAACTTTTCCAGAACTTCTTTTGCAAGCCTCTTCGATACAATAGGGTCATCTTCTGAAATCTTTAGTACGTCACAATGACTGCGGACCTCCACATAGGAAGCAAGGACATCGAGAATAAATCCTTCCTCTATAGCTTGTCTCATAGAATAGTTATCAAAAGGAATATATTTTTCTTTTCCTTCAGGCGTTTTTCCTACATGCGTACCAAATTTTGCAAGCGTGGTATCCTTTGGCGTGGCCGTAAAGCCGATAAAAGTTACATTATCCGGCTTATTGGTTGCGGCATTGCCGCCCCTGGATAATGTATTACAAAGTTTTTCAATATCCACACCATCCGTTGAAGAGTGAGATTCATCAATTAAAATTGCAAAACGCTTTTGGTTGGTGTTCTCTTTTAATTTGCGTTCTGCATTTAAGAATGCCTGTACTGTAGTAATGATAATATGCTTATTATCATCAATCGCCTGCGCAGCCTTTGTGGACTTATCATCTGTAACACATACCAATTCATTAAGAACTAAGGTATCTAATTTTTTCATATTTTCCTGAAGCTGCTTAACCACAACTTTTCTGTCATTCACAATAATTACCGATGTGAAAATATCATTTCCGTCTATATCTCTCAATGAGGATAGTTTGTGCGCAAGCCAAACGATGGAATTAGACTTACCAGAACCTGCACTATGCTGAATCAAATAGTTTCTTGAAGTTCTGTTTACTCTGATGTTGTCTACTACCTTTTCAACACAAGTAAGCTGATGGTATCTTGGAAATATAAGAATTTCATCAACCAATTTGTCATCATCATCAAATTGGGGCTCATAGAACATATACTCATACACAATCTCTGATAACTTGTCAGGTGTTAAAATACTATTCCATATATAAGAAGTGGGAAGCCTGTCTCCTATCTGCTCCGGACTATTGGTAGATAGTTCAATGTCCCCTTCGTGTCTTGGATTACCAGCAGCTTTCTCAATATCTTCTCCAACGCCTCTATTGAACGGAAGAAAGTATATATTCTCCCCTCTTAATCTTGTACAAACATAAGCTTCTTTTTCATCCATCGCTATATGAAAAAGTGCACCTGTTTTATAATCCAGATACCTATGCACCTTTCCATCTACCAAACTAGAATTCACTCTATCTTGGTATTGCACAATAGCATCCTTATAGGTAAAATGACTTGCCGCAGTAGTAAGTTTTAATTCTATACTGGCAACTGGAAGTCCATTTATAAAAATGGCAAAATCAATTTCTTCCCTATTATGATACATAAACTCATGTATATACGAAAATTTATTTGCTTTATACAAATTCTCGGCACTTGTCTGATGGTCCCGCTTTTCTGGTTTGGGGAAAAAGGTTCTAAAGGAAATATTTTCCACCTCAAATTCTGTTTTCAATGTGGATAAAACGCTTGTTTGATTAATATTTTCTATTACTTTCTCCAGAATTCTTTCATCTGGATTATCGCACCGCTCTGACAGCTTATTATAATGATCCGCTTGAGACTCTTTCACAAAATGCAGCAGCATATCATTGTCAATGCATGTAAGTTTATCGTAATAAGTCATCGTTCTTTGCACAAATCCAGCATCATCTAATCCCTTTTTAAAAATCGGATGAAAAATTTCCACTTCTGTTAATGCCATATCCCATACCGCCTTTCTATGCGTATCCTTTTACACGTTTTTTCCCTGTAATATACTCGTTAATCAGTGATTTCTTCTGCTTCTCAAGAATGTTCAACTCATTTTGTTTTTCTTTCATTATCCGATCAATGACAGAACATTTTTTATCTAAATGCTTAATAATATTTCTTTGTTCCTCTACGGGTGGAACCGCGATAAAATAGTTATATATCTTAGTTAATGTAATTCTTTGCAATGCAGAACCTCCTTTGCTATCAAGCATTTGCATTTGGCTCAAATGTGAGTCTAATGCATACTGCAAATATTTGGGTAAAACCTCCTTTGTCGGCGTCAAGATAGCAATCGATGACAATAACACATAGTTATTTGTTTCAACAATTGCAGTTCTGCCAATTGTTCCATCCTTCGTTAACAAAACATCTCCAATGGCTGGTTGACAGCCTGCTCTGACTAGCTTTTCATAATCTGCGGCCAGTATTTTTGAACCTTCATCTACATGTACTTTACCTTCATGTATATTTGTCACCGTGATGTATGTTTCACCTTCTTCTTGTAATGCCGGTGAGAAATGAGAACCATCTGTGATTTTTTCACAAGCATATTTCAGTCTCATAACTTTCCAGTTTGGAGGTACTTGTGGAAACCATCTGTTCCTTGTCTCCACTAATTGACAATCTTGTGCACTGCCTCTCGTGGTTCCCCTGCTGATGAAAGATGCTCTAGCCCGATGCAATAATTCTATCTGCTCTTTAACCTTACCTATGATGACATCTGCCTGTTGACATTTCTGATCTAAAAATTCAATAATTGCTCTCTGTTCTGCTCTATCCGTAATGGCATAATAGAAATGATTCAAATCATGCTGATACAAGTGCGAAATCGTTGTATTCCCTGAATTGATATAATGAAACCATTTCCAAAACTCTTCCGACTTCAATACATAATAGAGAAATTTTGTTTCATAAGCATCTTCTTTCGGTCTGATAACCATTACACCAGAGTTCAACGTAGTCTTATCAACGATATTGGTTACGATTGCGACCTTACCTACAGTACCGTCCTTTGTGATAAGTAAATCTCCATTATGTACCTGTATCTCAGGAGCCTGATCATATCTCCATTCAGAAACATGCATACAGCTGTCCCAATTGATGACACCATCATTTACATTAAAATCTGTTCCTGTTATCAAGAAAGGTCCTTCATCCACATACTCGTCTGTCGTCAAGCCCTGCCAGCCAATGCGTCCTTTCAGGGAACAATGATACTTGACCTTGATAACATTCCATGTGTCAGGAATGCTGCCAATCCACTTAATGCCTGAATCCTTCATTTTAGTCCTCCGCTAATAGTAGTTCGATGTCTGCTGCTAATTCCTTCTCAATCTCTTGGAACTTAGAAATTAACACCGAAGAATCTTCTAGTGGCTGGTATTTGTAGAACTGCTTTGTAAATGAAAATTCCGCGCCTCTTACAATATCAGGGTTTTCCTCTGTATCATCTGTCATATCCCCCATCATAAAGGTATTCTTCGCAAAGGGAAGGACCTCTTCATCCAAGTACTCTTGGATATTCTTAGATGCCGGCATTATCTCCGTATCCTTTGTTTCCTCATTAAAGATAATATTTCCCGCATCATCCTTCATAATTTCAGCTTGGTCATCATGCTTACTGAAATCCAGTGCCATCATACGGAAGAAGTCTTCAAATGTCTTGCTAAAGAAAGATTCTTTCATATCATTTAATGTCATATCATTTAATGTTTGGAGAACAAATTTCTTTTTCTTGACATATCCAAAGGCAGTCTTTAACACATCTATGAAAGCATCAATATTGTAGTAAACTTCCTCAGACACACACGCAGCAAGTACAGAATATATATTTTTAAATAATTCCATACCTTTCTCATATTTTCTAATATCCATTTTTTCCTTTTGCTCAAGGTGAAGTTGTTTTTCTCTCTTTTCCAAAGATAACTTTATCTTTTCATAAGAGCCACCCTGTCCTGAATGAATAAGAGTATGAAACAGCTTACCATCTTTAAATAGATTCAGCCTCTCTTGTGAAAGAGCAAAATTACATTGATAAGCCTGTTTTGTAACAATCTGCTTCTGTAAGAAATCTTCCTTGGGAATAATTTTGCAATATTCAGAACTATCGTCAAAATCCAAATATAGATCAACAATTCTCGTTACATGATCTTTGGTCAATTCATTTCGCTTATCTCCTATGCTCTTCTTTGCAATTCGATGGAAATTATATATTTTTACTCCATTCTCATCATTATCCTGTACATTGATAAGCTGAACTTTTCCTTCTCTCTCAGTACCTTTTTTACTCTTTGAAAAAATGTGGATATAAATGTTAATACTTGTGTTATAGAACATATTCCCTGGCAATCCTATAATTGTTTCCAGATAGTCCTTATCCAATATCCATTTACGAATCCTGCTTTCACCACTTGCTATATCTCCGGAGAAAAGAGGCTTTCCATTTGTGATGATAGCAATTTTACCATTATCCTGCAATTTATATAGTGCATGTTGAATAAACAAAAGCTGGCTGTCTTGCCCATCCGAAGGAATACCTGCTTCATATTTCCCACCTCTATTTTTTTTAGCTTCTGTTTGTATTTCCTCGAGTTGCTTTTCTAATAAAGCATTTAATTTCTTCTCTTCTTCGTTCTTTCCCTTCCCGCCGCTAGGCTTCCATTGTAGACCAAATGGCGGATTCATAATGATATACCTCATTTTCTTTTCAGGGAACGCATCTGTTGTAAGCGTATTTACATGCTCAATCCTTGCATCCTGTCCTTTGATTAACATGTCAGACACACAAACAGCTTGTAATTCATCCGAAAATTCTTGCCCAAATAATGTAATCTTAATATTGGGAAATAATTCTTTTAACGTAGATTCTGCAACAGACAGCATACCACCCGTACCACATGCCGCATCCAAAATATTAATCTGCGTCTCTGGTTCAAATAAGTCTTTATTGTTAACCATATCTGCAATCAGCAAATTAACCATGAGTTTAATGATATCTCTGGGCGTAAAATACTGACCCGCAGTTGGATTCGCATAATATTTACGAATAATGCCTTCAAACATATTACCCATTGCTAAATCATCCGAATTATGGGGGTCAAAAACATCTTTCTTCCTATAAAAGTTATCCACCACATTAAACAAAATGTCCTTTTTATTCAGTTCATTAACCTCATCTAAAAATTTGAAACTATTTAGAATGTTCTTAATATTCTTTGAAAACCCTTTGATATAGTCAAAAAAATGATTCCTAATAAACTGTGGCTCGCTCATAACATCTTCAAGGCAAATAAATTCACTTATATTATAAAATGGTTTATCAATATATGTGGTAATAAACTCATCCTTTTCTGCCTGTGACATAACCGACCATTGACCGGCTTCTTCAAATCCTTTAATGGTATCTAGTAATACTCTTTTGCCATCTTTTAAAACATAGTCCAACCGTGTAATAATCATCATCGGAATGATTACATTTTTATATCTGTCAGGAACATAACCACCAACGCGCAGCAAATTCGCTAATTCATCAATGAAGCCTGTGTTAAAAAACATCTGCGAATCATCATCAAAAATGATTGGCATTTTTCCTTCCCGTTCAAACTTACACATTTCATCTTTCTCCTTCGTCTATTTCATCTTATCTTCTGAAATACACCCTTGATATTTTAACATAAATCTACCCGTTAATATAGGGAATATAAATGAAAAAATGCTGCATCTCTCACCATGACAAAACCTCTCCCCGTTTCTATTTTCACTCTAACAGGGAGAGGTTTCTTTGTATATTATCCACTTCATTTCAATTTTCATACCATAATAGGCTTCCGCCAAGTCTTATTTGCCAATATTCTTCTTAATCCGCAATATATTCTGTCCGTTTTTATACTCGTAGGTAATCTCATCCATGCTCTTTTTGACCATATAGATGCCAAGCCCTCCAATCTCCCGCTCCTCGGCTGACAGAGCGGTATCTGGGTCTTCCTTCGCAAGGGGGTCGTACTGTATGCCATTGTCGATAAAAGTGATGACCACAGCCAGCGGACTTTCCAGCACCTCCACGCGCACAGTAGCAGGTCCCACATCAGGGTTGTAGGCATAATGGGCGATATTGCCGAAGAGTTCGTCGATGGCAACGGCAATCTGCATCTGCGCTTTCATCGGGCAGGCCAGAATTTCCAGCTCTTTTTCCACAAAAGAAGTCACCTTCTCAATATTTTCAACAGTCGCATCAATCGTCAATTCATTCATTGGTAATCTCCATTCCGTCCCTTATACTCCAGACAAAGCATCGTAATATCATCAAACTGCGGGGCATCTCCCACAAACGTATCGATATCCGACTTGATCTTCAACAACAGTTCTGACGGCGCAAGGGAAATATTTTGGCACAGCACTGTCTGCAGCCGCTCCATGCCGTAAAGTTCATTCGCCTTATTGGTCGCCTCCGTGACACCATCCGTGTACTGAAAGATTCTGTCTCCCGGCTCCAGCTGCATGGAGCCGCAGCGATAACGGATTCCCTCCATCCCTGCCAGAACAAATCCCGCCCTGATCTTGTATGGCTCAAAGCCTGCGCCCTTCTTACACAAAAAGGGAATCTCATGTCCCGCATTGACAAAGCGAAACTCTCCCGTCACCAAATCCAGCACGCCCTCAAAGGCAGTGATAAACAATCCCTCGCTGTTGGATTCGCACAGCAGGTTATTCACTTCTGTAAACACCTCGCCCAAATCTCTTCCCGGCTGGGTGTGGTCTTTGATCAGTGTCTTTCCGATTACCATAAAGAGAGCCGCAGGCACACCCTTCCCTGAGACATCCGCTACCACAATTGCCAGATGGCTGTCATCTACCATAAAAAAGTCGTAGAAATCGCCGCCCACCTCTTTCGCCGGGTCCATCGTGGCAAAAACGTCGAACTCCTCGCGCTCCGGAAAGGCCGGAAAGATGCAGGGAAGCATGGACTTCTGGATATTGGTCGCTACATTTAGCTCCGCAGTCGTCTTCATGGTCTTAGCGCTCTGATTGATAGAATAAAATATCATCCAAAACTCCACCACAAAGATGACACAGACTGTCAGATACAGCGGAAAAAACCAGAAACTGTCCGGGTAAATACCCACACTGTTTGACACAAGATTGATGATGTAAAACCCCAGCACCGAAATGACAAGCGCCGGAATAAAGACTGTCATTTTCCCGCCCACAGCCTCGATGGTGCGGTGCAGCGTTCTCTTTAAATACCGCATATACAAAAACGAAAGGCCTGTGTATACCACCAGCTTGATGGCAATGAAAAAGAGCAGGTTTGCCGTCTCATAGGGGCTCTCTTTAATCAATCCCAGGCGCGTGCCAAGCAGCGTATCCGTTGTCCCGCACAGCATAAATGTACTCACATTCGCAATCAGACATGCCATCAAGGCAATGGTTAGCTTCGTTGACCAGCTGTCCTTGTATAACAGCTGTGAAAAAATACATACAAGTGCGGAAAGCCCCAGAATGCCCACCGCATCATTATACAGATTAACGCTGTAGCTGACAAATGCCATCGCATAACCAAGTACCGCCCCGGCCGTCCAAGCTGCGGCCCGGATTGTCCCTTTATACCGGGGCGTAAGTGTAATTCCCGTCAGCAATCCTGCAAACACCGACGCTAAAAAAACTGCAAAACTCCAAAGCGCAACGGATACCATTGCAACACCTCCACATCAAAAATAACCCATTCCGTCCAATGCGGACAGATATTTTTCGATATATTCTTCCGTAATCCGGCTCCACCCCTCCGACAGTTCCTTCAAGTACTGCTCCGTGTACTTCTGCACTACCGGAATTTCACGATATCCGCCGGCCGACTCCTTGGTAAACAGCCCTTCTATCTGCTCCCGGCCTTCCTTCGTCCGTTTCAGCTTCTCTATGCGTTCGTCAAATACTTCGTCCGGCAGCACCAAAACTTGATACCCAATCTTTTCCATGCCCCGGAATAAATCCGCATACCGCACCTCATTGGGCGGATAAACATGGAATGCAGCCGCTTTCGGAACTAACATAAGCGAGACAATATTGTGGGCCGTCTCATCCACCGGTGAGAAATTGACCCCTGCTTCATAAACGGACTGTGGCACTGCGCCGATCTTAATGTATGATGCAAACTGACGGGTGAACGCATTGGAATTCATATTCATCTGAAACTCTCCGTCGCTGATGCGCCCCTGCAGATTTCCCACACGCATCAGTTTTACCTTAAGTCCCTCATCCACAGCCGCCCGCATCATCTCATACTCGGCCATATATTTGGAATAGATATATTTGTTCTGTATCTCCTGTCCAATATAAAAGTCCGCCTCCCCAAAAGATTCCTGTAAGGCGTCTTTCGCTGTCATTCCCGCTACGCTGATGGTGGAAATCTGGCATAGAAGGGCCTTTTGCCGCAAAGCATAGCGAATCAGGTTTTTCACGCCATCCGTATTAATCTTCTCCAGGGTATCGCCATAGGAAAAATGGGCCACGTTTGCCGCCGAATTGATGATGGTGTCAATCTTGCAGCAGGCATCCTGCTCCTTCGTAAACAAGCCGGGCTGTGTGATATCCCCTTCCATCACCTCCCACTTCTCCCCGTATTCTTTCGAAAAATCCTCCTCCGCATAATAAAACAGTGCCGTCCGCACCCGTTTCTCAGCGCTGAGCGTCTTCTTGGGACGCGCCAGACAGATGATTTTTCCGCACAGCTTTTGGTTCCTTAGAAGCTCCACCAAAATGTGCGCGCCAAGATAGCCTGTGGCCCCCGTCAAAAGCACGTTGCCAAGATAGCTGCGGCTTACTTCCACACCGGTATGTGCCTGCAGATATTCCGAAAATCCCTGATAATTCAGTTGACTGATATCATACGCTTTATTGGTCTGCGCTTCTTTGTATAACCGTTCTAAAAGTAACGCCGGTGTGGGATACTGATACACATCGCCAAAGGCGATCTGATTCTTTTCAAGCTTTAGCAGTTCCTCCACATGTAGAACCAATGTGACCGCACTGAAAGAATCCCCGCCAAGTTCAAAGAAATTATCGTCAAGGCCCGCCTGCGGCAGTTTCAGCGTCTTCTCAAAAGCGCTGCACATAAGCTTTTCCCGCTCTGTCACAGGGGCACGGTACGCCCGTTTATACTCCACCGCCTCTTCTAACAGCGCTTTTAAGTCCGTCTTGCCGTTTGGTGTCTGCGGCATGGCCGTAAGCTCTTTTAAAACATCCGGCACCATATAAGAAGTCAGCCGGGATTTCATATGTTCTCTCAGCTTTTCAGCATCTACTGTTTCTTGCCCTGCGACAGTATAAAATCCCACCAAGTGGTCTGTGCGGTCAATTTTTCGCACGATACAGCTGCACGCTGCCACCCCGGGAAACGCGCCCATGACATTCTCAATCTCTGAAAGCTCAATCCGCAGGCCCCGCAATTTGACCTGCCTGTCATTGCGCCCCCGGTAAATCAGTCTGCCATCCTCCAGAAAATACCCAAAATCACCAGTACGATACAGCCGCCTGCCATTCCAAATCCTGTACTTTGACGCCGTCTCATCCGGTCTGGCATGATAGCCAATCCCCACACCGTTCCCATAGACGCAGATTTCACCCACTGCCCCGTAGGGAACCGGCCGGTAATCTCCATTTAACAGCACAATTCCTGTATTTGCAATGGGCCTGCCAATGCTCAGGTCATCACCCGCCTCAGTAATCGTGGCGCCAATGGTGGTCTCTGTCGGTCCATAGCCGTTATAGATGCGGATACCGTAAGTGCTGTTTAGCCGTTTCACTAAACTGCCGGGAAGTACCTCTCCGGCCGCCAGCACAGCTTTAATGTTCTTAAGAGCCTCCGCAAAGGCAGGATTGGCAAGATACGCCGTGATGCGCGAGGGTGTACAGTGCAGCACATCCGCATCATGGTGCAGAATCGAAGCCGCAAGTTCCCCGGCATCTACCATCGCTTTCTCACTGCCAAGCTCCACAAAAAGCCCGTTCATCAACGGGACAAACATTTCAAAAAGAGATATGTCAAAACAGATGGAACCGATTGCCACAATGCCCCGGCAGTTCTGTGTGATATCCCGGTTAAAGGGGTTGTTATCCGGATGCACAATATTGGCAATGCCTTTGTGGGACAGTTTCACGCCCTTGGGCCTGCCCGTCGTCCCCGAAGTATAAATCATATATGCCGGCTGCTCCTGCCTGATCTTGGGAAGAAGGTCTGTCTCCGCCTCCTTGCGCATCAACAAATCCACGTTAATATACGCATAATTTTCTGCAGCCGCAACTTCCGGCGAGGAGAGCAGGCAGGAAGCCGAACTATTTTCCATAATATAGGAAATCCGCTCCATGGGATATGCGGGATCTATGGGAATAAAAGCCGCCCCCGACTTGGATATGCCCAGAATCGTGGGAAGCAGGCGAATATCGCGCTTTAACATAAACGCGGCATAGTCCCCTTCTTTCACGCCTCTTCTTACAAGCGCGCAGGCGATTCTGTCACTGAGCATGTCAAGCTGTGCAAAGGTGAGCACGTCGCCTCCTGCATACACCGCCGGTCTGTCCCCATAGCGCTCCGCCGCCAGCCGAAACAATGCCGGGATTGTCAGATTATCTTTTATGGCGATCTGTTTACCTACAATTGAAGTGACTTTTCGAAACTCCGTTTCTCCCATGGCATAGGACAGCACATTTTCCTCCACGCCCCTGTCAAGAATTGCTAAGAGGGCATCTGCAAGGCAGGCGGCACTCTCCTTTGTATAAAAGGATTTATGGTAGTCAAACTGCATATTCAGACCGCCGTCTCTGTCATAAAACAGACTGAACGTCAAATGATTATGCATATCGCCCGCAACACTGAAACGGACCTGATAGGCCAAATCTGTCTGATATTGAAAGCGGTAAAAATTAAACACATACTCAGAAAGGGATTCCGAAATTGTACCCTCCTCCCGTAAGATGGAAAGTATTTTGTCAAATCCCGTGTACTTATGCCTGGAAGCGTCTCTGGAGGCATGTGCTGTTTTCCGGCACAAAGCGGCAAAGGAATCTGTGATATCGGTCTTGACACGCACCGGGACAAGCAGGGTGAAACAGCCCAGCGTATCCAACTGTTCTGCCGTGCGCCCAAGCCGCGGCATCAGAAATACGGCATCTGGTTTTCCGGATGCCTGCGCAAGGTAGAAGGAATATGCCGCCGCCACAATATAGGGCACTGTAACATTTTCCCGCCTGCCAAATTCTTCTATTCGCCCCATGAGTGCATCCGGCACAGGGCGTACAATACTGCCAAATCCCGTTGCCGGCTCTGCTTTCTTAGCAGATTGTGACTGCGTGTTTGATGCTTCATGGGCTTCTGTCTCTGTCTTTTTCGTTATTTCCGGAAAAATAGAGGGTTCAAACGCGGCGTCCTTAAAATAACCGCGCCAAAAATCATATGTGGTCTCCTGTTCTTTCTCCGACTGGGCATATACGGATTCGGCAACCCCCTTCCCGCCAAGTACATCCAGCACCTTCTGTACAAAAAGGCTCATGCCGTAACCGTCAATGATCACATGGTGAAAGCGCACATACAAATAGACACCGCCTTCTAAAAGCGGCATCACCACTGCCTGGTAGAGCTGCTTCTCCACATCCATGGGAACTCTGTCCAGCGCTGCCATCTGCTCTTCTACTTGCTCCATCTTGTCTGCTTCCTGCAGACTACAGGCATCTGACTGTTTCTCCCCATATACCATCTGCCATCCATGTTCACCCTGACAAAGCGAGGCAGCAAAAATATCAGCGCTGTCAAGCACCTGATCTGCCGCCTCTTTCACTGCCTGGGGTGTGCATCCTGGCAGATGGAGTTTCAGAGAAATCGTATTTTGGGCACTCTGGGGACGAACCTGCTGGGCCATCATAATTTCCCGCTGAGAAAGATGCAGTGCCCTGATTTTCTGTCCTTTCGCCTCCATATCTATATCACCGTCAAGATATCCGAAAAACCTGTTACCTCAAATATTTCCATAATGGTGTCGTTTACATTTGCCACTTTCATACTGCCCTGCTTGTTCATTGTCTTCTGTGCGCCCAACAAAATACGAAGTCCCGCGGATGACAAGTAATCAAGGGCCGCCATATCAATGGTCAGCTCTGTGATGCCATCTAAAGATTTATTGAGTACATTCTCAAGCTCCGGGGCAGTGTTTGTATCTAACCGCCCCTCCAATGCCACTGTCAAATTATTATCCTGCTGGATTTTTGTGATTTTCATATGTCCTCATCCTTCCTCTATCTAATATTGTAGTAGTGATTATCGTCCCTCTCCAAGGACACCCCTCCTTTGAAAAACGCATTTTCCAAATCCTCTTACTGCTGCACATTAAACGTTATCGTTTAATGATAGCACATCTGCCGCTTTATTTGGGAAATGAGGCACCATTCGCACGTTTTAGGGTATCGATTGTAAGTACCAGATATTAGTGCGAGATAAACGCCGCGAAAATGACGACCCTGTGATTATACAGTATTAGTATTCCTGTTGATAAGAACTGATAGCCGAAAAAAAAAGGTATAAGCCCCTGCCTGCTAAAGATTCTTCTTTCTTTTCCATACCCTGTCAACTCTCGTTATCAATATTATTTATGGATTTCCCGACATTACTATAGCAAACCATAAATAAAAAATAACGGTTATGGCACAGAATGCAGTTTTTGGGGTATACATTGCAATGACAACTACAAAATTTCAAACAGTGCTCAGACATACCGATATCTGATACTCTAAAATACAATATTCCAAAAACCTGTAGGACGCCGTATCCACGCTCTGACATACCGCAATCTGTCCGTCTTCTTTGACAAGAATCTCAAAAGCATCCAGAGGCAGCATAAGCCCTGCCCCTATGGCTTTCACAAAACTCTCCTTCAAAGTCCACAAACGGTAAAATGCCTGATTGCGCTGTCTCTCATCCATAAACCCTGTCAGATATTGATACTCCTTTTGGGAAAAAAAGCGCCTGGCCAGGTCCATATCCGCCCGCTCCACCAACTCCACATCGCAGCCGACTTCACAGTCCGCAAACACTGCCGCCGCAATCTGGCCGGAATGTGACAAGTTAAAATGCACTTCCGGATATTCCGGCAGATAGGGTTTCCCGTTTTCCCCATAGGCAAACACTGCCTCCCTTTCCTGGATACCCCGCGCCGCTAAGCCCTTTCGCAGCATAAGCCCTGCCCCCAGAGAAAGCTTTTTATCCTTCGCATATAAAAAGGCATCCACCTTTTTCTGCCGCCTTGACGACAAGGAATGATATGCATGGTCAAACTGTGTCTTGTCCTCCAAGATCTCCGTATGCATCCAGTACAGTTCCGCCCTGTATTCCCCCATGGTGAGGGGAACGATACCAAAGTTTTCTACACTGTCTTTACACATCACACCATGATTTTTTCCGCCCATACCATGTTTTCTCCAACACCCGCTCCAGCACCTTGTCTATATACTGATGACCAACTGATTTCTTCCGTCTGCAAACGTATACGCCATCTCCTTGGATATTCCTTTTATCATCCTGGCTGACAGATCTTCTCCGCTCCCAAACGGATGGAAAGAAGCTCCACTATAGGAAAAACACATCCGTGCCAGATTTTCCTGCTCGCTGTATTCCACATTAAGGAAAATGTCCCTCTCACTGCCATCATTCGCTATCGGCAGTAATTTTTGTACAAGCACTTCCTCCGCCGCAAGCTGCATGGCGTAAATCTGTTTCTGAGAGAGCTGCTGTTTTCGCCCAAACTCTTCCAGCCTGATGAACAAAGCCGGGAAGTCAAAGTCCCGTGTTATCTTTTCGATCGGAAGCACCTTAAGCTGCCGGATAAATATCCGGGTTCTCTCTCTTTCTGGATGCTCAAAAATCTGTTCCGGCGTTCCTTGCTCATAGATTTCACCCTGGTCCATATAAAATATCCTTGTGGATACATCTTTGGCAAATTTCATCTCATGGGTCACAATCATCATCGTCATTCCCTGCCCTGCCAGTCTGCGGATGACCGACAAAACCTCCCCTGTCATGGCAGGGTCCAGGGCGGAAGTGGGCTCGTCAAAGAGAATGATCTCCGGCTCCATTGCCACCGTCCTGGCAATAGCCGCACGCTGCTTTTGTCCCCCGGAAAGTTCATCCGGATAGGCCAGCGCTTTATCTACAAGCCCTACGGTGCGAAGCAGTTCCATGCCTCTGTCGTAAGCCTCTTTGCGGCTCCTGCCCAGGAGATCCACCTGCCCCATCATGATATTTTCGATAACGGTCTTATGGGCAAACAGATTAAAGGACTGAAATACCATCCCCATCTTCTGTCTCACCAGATTCACCTTGCATTTCTTATCCGTTATCACCACACCGTCAACCACTATCTCGCCTTTCGTAGGCTTCTCCAAAAGATTGATGCAGCGAAGCAGCGTGGATTTTCCTGTACCCGAGGGCCCGATGACGGAAATCACTTCACCTTTTTTAATTTCCACACTCACATCCTTAAGCGGCGTCACACCCGGATATTCCTTACACAGATGCCGAATCGATATGATGTTTTCTTCCATAATTATATTTTCACCCCCTTTACGCTGCGTCTATTCCGCCTCGGCGAAGCCTTGCTTTCTGCAAAAGTCAAGGCCGTCGTCATCACATTGGCAACGACAAAGTAAAGAAGAGCCGTCACGATCAACGGGAAAAAGGCTTCCATGGTCCGCGACCGAATGATGTCAGATGCCTTGGTCAAATCTTGCACGGCAATATAGCCGACCACGGAAGTCATTTTTACCATGGAGATAAATTCGCCCTTCAGCACAGGAATAAAATTTGTTGCCGCCTGCGGAAATACAATCTTAAAGAATGTCTGTCTCCTGGTATAGCCCATGGCAAGAGCCGCCTCCCTTTGTCCCTGATCCACTGTCTCTATGCCTGCCCGCATGATCTCCGACGAATACGCCGCAAAATTGATGGAAAATCCAATGACTGCCGCCAGGATTTCGGAGATATCTACCGAACCAAAAATTCCATAATACAAAATCATCAGAAAGACCACAATAGGCATCCCTTGAATCACACGAACAAAGACCGCTGCGATTAACTGCACCGGCTTATAATGAACCCGCCGCAGCATACAGATGAAAAACCCCAGGCAGAGTCCAAAAAATCCTGAAAAGACAGAAATCAGTATGGTGACGCCAAGTCCCTGGGCAATCAAGCGCCATCGTTCCTCCACCACAAAAGTGCTTAGGAAGCTGTCCTTAAGACTTGCGAAAAACCCTTGTGCCTGGCTGTCTTTCTGCTCGGCTCTTACCATAACGGCAGTAACCGAAGGATACACACAGTCGGAAAACTCGATATGTCTGCGCCTCTCCTCCGTGGCGTTCAGATTCGCCATAATACAATCGATGTCTCCTGCCTGCGCCGCCGCGATGATGCCGTCGTAATCATAGATCTTAATTTCCAACTCCGCATTCAGCCATGCCGCAAAACGATAGATCAGTTCCACATCGTATCCCGTAAGGGTGGTCCCCTCATAGTAGCTAAAGGGCTGTACCATTCCTGTGGTTCCCACCTTAAGCTTACACGTGGGCGCCTGGGGAACCGGTATTGACGGCATGGTTTTCTCCGCCCTGCTCACCCAGCGCTCATACATCTCATCAAGCGTCCCCTCCGCTCGCTCTTTTGCAAGGAACTGATTCACCTTATCTTTTAAATGATCGATCTGGCTTTTCGGTGAAATTCCCACGGCCACATCCACACTCTCTCCCAGATTTTCAGGAAGAAGCTCCACATCTTCAAGTCCGCTGGCAATGGCGAACTCCATCATCACCCGGTCATAGACAAACCCGTCCAGCTTTCCCTGGGAAATGGCAAGATATCCCGAACTGTTCCCGGAAAAAGTTTTGTGCTCCGCCTCCGGCAGATACTTCTTAGCCATATCCATACCTGCCCCGCCTTCCGGCACGCCAATGGTATACGCCGGATTGTTAAGCTGCTCTATAGAAGTGATAGAGGCACCGCCTTTTTCCTTCTCCTGCTTATTACATCCTGCAAGACAAAGTACCCCTATAAGGGCGCCTATGAAAAATACTGTTCTTTTTTGCAATTTCATTTTCTTGCTCCATCTGTCAACTTCTTTTGTATGCCGCAACGCGTATCATCCCTTCTCATGCGCTTCTTCTCCCACCGGCCGCCCCTCATCCTGCCCTGCCAGCGCTCAGCCTCCCCTGTATTTTGGGAAGCATAAAGTTATACCCTCTCACCATGCACTCTGTCACCAGAATCGACAGCAGCGTAAGCAGCCAGCACTGCCAGCCTAAAAAGCCCTCATAACCGTTACATCCAAAGACAACAAAATATACAGGCACATGCAGCGCATAATACTTGGATATATGTCTGCTGTAGTATAAAATCTGTCTGGCAATGGGATTCTTCGGTTCGTACCGCTTATCACCCTTTCTGTTTCGTTCTTCGATATAGAAAATGACAGCGGCAAACAGGAGTATATGTGCCAGGCTGGCCGCCACATGCCAAAGATTCGGATGGGTGTAGGCGTCACTCAAAACGGCCATCATTTCTGGCAGATTGGAACCATATTTTCCAAAGACAAGTCCCCACCACAGCATGACGATTATGCTGCTGCAAACAGCCAGTACCTTATAAAATCCCGCCTTATCCTTTACATGTCGAAGCACCTTTCCAAAGGCAGCGCCAAAGAGCGCATAAGACAGAAAATAAAGGGGCGTGAAAGAAACGAAATCCGCATCCCCGATCAAAAGTTGCACAAGATACCCAATCACCGGCACATTTACAGGCGTCCCATAGACAAAGGGCGCGGCGATGCCAACTGCAGCGCCGATGATCACATACCCTATGATTTTCACACCCAATTTCTTTAACAATGCCAGTACCAGATAAAGAATACCGGTAATGAAGAAAATATTGGTGTATTGTATGTAGATCTTTACCATAAACCAGAACCGTTCCAAGCCTGCCTGTGACATTCTCCCGGAAACAAAAGGATAGGGCAGCAGCAATGCGGCCACATAGGCGATGTTATTCAAATACTGATAAAGAATCATGCGAAAGCCGCTCTTCACAAATGCCGCCGGGGACGCATTCTTGCTGTAAACCGTTCCAACTCCCATAACAAAGATAAAAATAGCGGCCCCGGACATTGTGGCAAACATATAAATCCAACTGGTGACAGTATCCTCAGGCGACAAGGTTGCCTGAAACGCATGAATCAGGTAAATGAACAGCATGAAAATCCCCTTTAGATAATCAAACTCCCTCTGCCTTCCCGTATTTATCTCTTCTTGTGAAAAAACTGTATTCATCCTCTTAACCTCTGCATAGTCATACATGACAGAAAATTATGATCATATCATCACTGCTTCTCCCCGTCATGCATCTTCAACTCCATAATAGTATTATTCATATTCAGTACCCTTGTGTACTGGAAATCCGACATGATTTTGCGAATCAGCGCGATTCCTCCGACCACCGGACCCTCCTTGGCAATCTCCTGTTCCAATGGATTAAAGGGCACTCCATCGTCACGAATCCGCAGGATATACTTTTCATCCTGAATCGTAAAACTGATATCCATATAGTTTTTCTGTCCACTGCGATAACCGTACTTTACGATATTCGCAGTCATCTCCTCCAGCGCCAGCGCCAGATAACGCGCATCCTTCTCCCCGATGCCGTTCTCAACGCAGAAATCCAACACTTCATCCCGAAACAGGGTAATGTCTTCAAACTGATTTTCCATGGAAAAATCCAGACTTACTTCATTCGTGACCTGTGGAAGCATATACTGCCCGCCCCCTGGGATGTGCCCTCTCTTCTGCCCCTGCACACGGTACAATATGCTGCATAAAATGGTCACAATCTCCCCCGCAGCCGCGGCTGCACACACACCCGTAAATCCCGCCCAGAACATGGCCAAAAGGGTGAACGGCACAATCACCACAAATCCCTGCAAAAGCGTAATCACCGTGGCAAGTCCGGACTGCAGAATGGTCTGATAATAGGACATCAAAAATTTATTATATACATAAAACGGAAAAGAACATGCAAAAATACGCAGCGCCATATTGCACATCACAAGCATGTCTCCCCCCGTAATGCCGAACAGCCCTGCAATGGCCTGGGGAAACAAGAAAAAGATCACCATCAGCACCGCAATCGCAAGATAGCTGTAGGTAAGCACCCGCTTACAGAGGGCACGAATCCCATAGTAATCACGCTCCCCATAGAGAATCCCCGCGATATTGGGCACAAGCCCGATAATACCGCCCACACACAGCTCTGCAATCAGCACCGCATTGGCACACACAGAGTACACTGCCATCGGGTCATTGCCCAGGAAACGCACAATTGCCGAATTGATAATAACCGATTTAAGCGCCGACATCAGCGTGAAAGCAGCGCTGGGTATTCCTGCCGCAGCCGCCATTTTGATATACTTTACCAGACTGCCCCCAGGCTTTGTAAACCGGAGCATTCGGTTTTTTGAGCACATATAACAAAGGACCGTAACCATACCCGTGAGATAACCGATTACGGTAGAAAGGGCGCTTCCCGCCATACCCAGGTGAAACACCTTCAAAAACACAAAATCCAGCACCAAATTCACAGCATTTGCGATGATGAACAGGGCACTTCCCAGCTGTGGATGATTATCCGTATTCATAAAGTAGCAGCAGATAATGGCCGCCGTCAGAATGGGAATTCCCGCAAAATTCACCGCGATATAGGGTTTTACCAAAGCTGCCATCAACTCATTTCCGGCAAGGGCCTGAGACAAAATCCCCGGCAGAATGGGCGTCATCAGCGCAAATATAAGCGCCAGACCGATACCGGCTAAGAGGGAGGCGGTAAAAATACCGCCCGCCTCTTTGGTCTTTCGCTTACCTAACAGTACCGCCGCCTCGGCAGCACCGCCCATGGCAAGCATCATTGCCGGCATCTGCAAAAGCAGCAGCACCGGCATAGATAATTCGATTGCCGCCATCGCCTCCGGCCCAAGAAGGTTTCCTACAATCATGCCATCCACCACATTTCCCAGCTGCATGGCAACCGTCATCAACACCCCCGGCAGGATATATTGATGAATCTTCTTATGAATCAAAAAAGCGTTTCTTTCCATCCTCTCACCCAATTTTCCCATCAAAGAATCCCAGCGTGGACAATGCTTTCAGTGCATTGCGCAGGTAAATCCCGTCAGGCATCGGCCACTTGAAGCCAAGCCGGTACAGCGCCTTTGTGGTAAAGCTGTTGTCCGCATCGATATAGGCGCTTCCCTCTTCCTCATCACTGGACAGGTAAGCAATCAGTCCGGAGATCAGCTCGTTTTTCTCCTCGTTATCCAGGGCGCTTCGAAGCGCAGTCTGGAAGTCCTCGTCACTGACGATATCCACCCAGATTCCCAGCGCGTTCATCTGCTCGATGACATCCGCCATCTGAATGACATAACTGCTGTAGGCATGGAATACATTGAACCCGCCTTTTGCTGCGGCAAGCTTCACAATGGCCTGTGCCGTCGAGTCGATGGGTGAAAATTCAGCCGGCATATCCATCAGCGAAACCGGGAATTTTCCAAGTGCCACATAGCCCCGCAGGGTGCGCATAAATCCATTGGTGACAGAGTTAATCTGAAACTCTCCGTCACTGACACGGCTCATCAGGTTGCCCACACGGATAACCCTGCCCTTCATGCCCTTAGCTGCTACCTCAAGAACCGCCTTTTCTGCGCGGAACTTGGTGTCAATATATTTGTTGGAAATACGCTGTCCGAAAAACAGTTCCTTCTCGTAGAGCTTCTTTTCGGGCGGGAATTGGTTCCCCACGTTCTCCCCTGCCACACTCACCGTGGAAATCTGTATAAGCTCCCTTCCTGTCTCTGTACACAGGCGGATCAGATGCAGGACGCCCTGATAGTTCACCCGCTCCAATATATCGTCCGCCGCAAAATGCTTGACACAGGCGGCGCAATTGATGACCTTCGCAAAATCGTATTCCCGAAGGGCCTCCACACAGGAAGCGTCCGTGATATCTCCCTCGATGACAAAGATTCTGTTCCCGAAAAGCTCCTCAAAAGTACTGCTGAAATAGTAAACCAGCATACTCTTTAACCGCTTCTCCAAAGACGGCGCATTTCCCTTCCGCAGCAGGCAATAAATACGGTTGTCGCACGCCTCGATCATGGTCTTCAGAACATGTGCACCCAGAAAACCGGTAGCGCCCGTCAAAAGCACATCGCCCATTTTGTCCGCCTTGATCTCGTCAACATGCTCCACCGCATTGCGGCCTAATACGGTATCCAGTATATTTTCTGTCTGCACACTGTCCACCTTTTTTGTCTCGTTCTCCTGTGCGGACGCCTGGTTCTTCTCCTCCTTTTTCCCCAGTATAAACTGCTCCAGGGCGAGGGGCGTCTTGTAGGTAAACAAGTCTGCGTATGCCACCTCAATTCCGGCGCTCATACACTTCATCGCAACCTTGGACGCGGAGAGCGATGTGCCGCCGTTTTCAAAGAAATCATCCTCTATGCCCACTTTCTTTACCCCTAACGCCATGGCAAAGATTTCACACAGACTGCGCTGCAGCTGGGTACGCGGCTCCACATAATTCTGCTCCTGGGTCATATATTCAGGCTCCGGTAGCGCCCGTTTGTCCACCTTACCGTTGTTGGTAAGAGGTAGTTCCGCAAGCTGTATCAGCACGCTGGGCACCATGTAGGGCGTCAGATATTTTTGCATAAAACAGGTCAGCTTCTGCTTTTCAATCTGCTCTTTTGCCACAAAGTAACCGCACAAGAACTGAATGGAATCCTTTTCTTTCACCAGGACAACACTGGATTTTACCGCCGGATACCGGTTGATCACATTTTCAATCTCATCTAACTCCACACGAAGCCCGCGCTGCTTAACCTGATTATCCATACGCCCCATAAACTCAATCTTGCCATGGTGATTCCACCGCGCAAGATCGCCGCTGCGGTACGCTTTCTTGCCCTCAAACCCAATAAATTTATCCGCCGTCATCTCCGGTTTGCCGACGTAACCTCTGCCCACGCCGTTCCCGATAATCAACAGCTCGCCAGGTACACCCGCCGGAAGGAGGTTCCGGTATTTGTCTATCATCATCATCTGGATATTGGCCATCGGTTTTCCGATTGTAATGGCCTCTCCTGTCACGGTTTCAAAGGCACAGCCAATCGTGGTTTCCGTGGGTCCATACCCATTAAATACTTTTGCATTTGACCCAAGCGCCATAATCTTCTCATAGAGAGCGTCCGGGAACGCCTCGGCACCCACGTTAAATACCTTAATCTGCGACAGTGCCTCCCGCATCTGCGGCATATCGATAATGTTGATCAGATAGGAGGGCGTACAGGTCATCATATCCACACCGTGGTCCATAATCAGCTTCGAAAGCGCAAAGGGATTGTGAATCTCCTCCTCGTTTGCCATACAGACCGTGATGCCGTGATACAGCGGTATACACTCTTCCAGAATCGATACGTCAAAGGTAATCGCCGCAAAGGCCAGCGATACAGAAGCATTCTGCACATAGGACCGGGCCTCAACATTAAACGGATTGTCATCCACATAATTGACCAGATTACGGTGTTCTATCATCACGCCCTTGGGCTTGCCTGTGGAGCCTGATGTATAGATACAATAACACAGATTTTCCGGTTTGATGTCCACCTTAGGATTCTGCGTATTGCCGCCGTCCGAAAGAAGCTCCTCTAAAACAAGTGTCTTTGCAGGCAGCTTTTGGGCAAACTGGCTGCGTTCTCTCACAAGGGCCCCAGGCACAATCACAAACTTTGCCCCCGAATCCTCAAGGATGTAGGAAACACGCTCGTCGGGATACTCCGGGTCAATGGGCAGAAAGGCGCCGCCCGCCTTCATAATTCCCTGCCGCACTGCATACACGTCCACCGTCCGCGGCATCATCACGCCCACCATCTGCTCTGTGGAAATCCCCATATCCAGAAGACGGTTTGCAATCTTATTGGCATTTGCATTCAACGCAGAAAATGTCAGTTTCTCCCCGTTTGCAATCACTGCAATTTTGTCCGGGAACCGTGCCGTCTGCCGCTCGAATAAAATATTTGCCGTGGTCTGCTCCACCGGATATTCCGTCACATTATAACTTACAAGCTCTTCTCTGGCAGCGTCGCTCACCATGCAGATTTCTTTCAGATACTTTTTCTCCTGTATCTTATCCATCACCGTGATAAAGCTGTCAAGTAATCCGGCAATCGTACTCTCTTCGTATAAATCCTTTCGATACTCCGCCTGATAGCAGACTGCGCCATCCGCCACGGTGACGTCGATGGACAGCGGCGCCTTGGCCGTATCAAGCCGCAGTTCTTTTAAAGCCGCTTTCTTTCCTGCGATATCTGTAAACTGGAAATCATCCCCCTGAAAGGCAAACAGGATATCCGCTTTGATGCCGTATGCCCTGCTGATTTCCGCAAAGGAATAGATATCGTTATTCATACTGTCTATCAGCTGTGTGCCGACTTCCTGCAGATAGTCTAAAATCGCCCGCTCTCCGTCAATATTACAGTAGACCGGAAGGGTCTTTACAAACATCCCCACCGATGCAGAAAGGCGAGAGTCGTTCCTGCCGTTATAGATTGTGGTAAACACAGCCTCGTTCTTATAGACATAGCGCCCTGTCACAAACCCAAACGCCGCGGTAAACAGCGCGTTCATGGTAATCCCATTTCGCGCACAGAAAGCTTTAAGCTTCTCTACATCAGCGTCTACACGCCTGTCATAGATGCCGGCTTCCGGTCTTTCTTCCTCTACTTGCACATGGTCCTTTGCCGGAAGGAAATCCGTATCGCAATTCTTGAAAACGGAATCATAATATGCCTTTGCACGCTCATACTCCCCGCCCTGCATCGCTTTCTGTTCCACAAGGGCCGCCTCAAAACCGGAAAACGCCTCGCATTCAAGCTGTTCTCCTGCATAGGCACGGTTCATGTCGTTTATAAAAATGCCACAGGATGTACCGTCACTGATGATATGGTGAAACTCCATAAACAGATACTTTCCATCCGGCGTATCATATAACGCAATGCAAAACAGCCTTCCGCCTAACAGTTCGTAGGGCTTTACTAAGGTTTCTATGTCAAGAGACTCCTTGATCGGGACCTCATACATTATGTTATCGTTGCGCTTCTGCCAGATATCCCCGTTTTCGTCCATGGACAGTGTGGTCTTGATGTAAGGGTGCGCCTCCACCGTCTTCTCCGCCGCCTCTTTCAGACGCTGTAAATCCACCGTCTCATCCAATCGGAATAAGAACGGAATGTTGTAGATTGTACTCTTCGGGTTTGCCGCGCACTCCACAAAGATACCGCTCTGGGTCTGTGTCAGCGGGTAAGCGTCCTGCTTTGCAAACACCTCTGCCTCTTCGGAGTGTCCCAGGAAGTATTCCAGCTTTTCAACCGTGTTGTTGTCTTTCAAATCCTTATTGCGGACAACCTTTCCTTCAAAAGCTTTGGAGAGCGTTACGGTAAGCTTCACTGCACCGATGGACGTAAGTCCTGCGCGGTAAAGATCGGTGTGAATGCCAAACTCCCTGTGCCCGATCACCTCCGCCGCACAGTCAAATATTTTCTGCTGTGTGTCATTTAGCGGTCCTGTCAGCTCTTCTTTCTTCCGCTCCGGCTTGGGCAGCGCACGTTTATCCACTTTCTGGTTTTGATTTAAGGGTATCTTGTCAATCTGCATCGTCACTGCAGGAACCATATAGGGCGGCTTACATGCCTCGATAAATGCATTCATCGCCGCAATATCAACCGTTTCTTTCGAGACCACATAGGCGGCTATATACTTTCCGCCGGCCGGCTCGTCAAAGGCTGCCACTGCCGCATCCTCAATACCCGGGAATCTGCGGATGACCTCCTCCACTTCCGTCAGCTCGATACGGAATCCCCTGATCTTGACCTGCCCGTCACGCCGGCCGATAAACTGTATATTGCCATCCGGCAGGAAGCGCACAATATCTCCTGTGCGGTACATTCTAAGGTAATCCTTTTGTGTGCAGAACGGATTCTTCCCATATACCTCCGCCGTCTTCTCCGGCCGGTTCAGATATCCCCGTGACACCTGTACACCCGCAATGCAGAGTTCCCCCGGCACGCCTGCGGGGACACGTCTTCCATAGGAATCCAACACATAGAGCTTTACATTGGAAATCGCCCTGCCAATGGGCACATCTTCCTCATACACTGCCATTTTATAAACCGTGGCGTTCACGGTACACTCGGTGGGACCGTAAATATTGTGATACACCGTGTCACCCTCCGGTGCAAAAGGCGTGAGCGCCTCGCCGCCCATGGCCAGATGCTTCAAGGTGCGACAATGCATACTGGTTGCAAAAGCCCTGCCAATCTGTGTGGTCATAAATGCATGGGTGACGTTCTGGGATTCCATATACCGGCTCAGCTCACCCAAATCCAGCCGAATTGCCTCCTCGATGATACAGACACAAGCCCCTGTTATCAGTGCAGGATACATATCCATCATATGGGCGTCAAAACCATAACTTGCATAGGCCGCCACACAGCTTTCAGGCTGCAGGGCATAGTAAGATTGATACCAATGACTAAAGGCCGCAATATTGCCGTGCTCTAACATACATCCCTTGGGTACGCCGGTAGAGCCTGAGGTATACAGCAGGATAAACAAATCCTCCGGTTTCGGCGGTTCTGGCAACTGTGACGGCTGAGGAAGATTTGGAATATCCTTTGTCAGAAGGACCCGTCCCTGATAGTCCGGCACAAGAGACAGAAGAGATTCCTCTGCGATCAACAACTGAGCATCCGCATCCGTCATCATAAATGACAGACGGTCTTTGGGATACGTGGGATCTAAGGGCTGGTAAGCAGCGCCCGCTTTGAGAACGCCCAAGGAAGCAGCCGCCATATATTCACAACGCGGAATCAGTACAGATACCGCCTGCTCCCTGCCAATGCCAAGCCCTGCAATATGCGCCGCAAGACGGTCCGTAAGATCGTCTAATTGGGCATAGGTATAGGTCCTGTCTTTATAAATTACCGCTGTGCGTTCCGGCGCCCTTTTCACCTGCTCACGAAACAGATCTACAACTGTCTTGGACGTATCATAGTAAAGCGGCTCCCCATGAAAACTCTCCAACAGACGAAGATCAGATTCTGACACCAGCGTTATTTCCTGCAGTGTACGGCAGGTAAGCATTCCCTGCAGGACCTGTACAAACATTTTCTGCAGTCCGCGCACTGTCTCTCTGCGGTACAAATCTGTACGATAGTCCAGCGTAATCTCATAGCCGCCCTGCCCTTTCATCACCATAACCGAAATATCCGCCTGCACATCCTTGGGCGGAACCGGGTCTGCAGGATAGCGCCTGCCGCCAAGCGACAGCCCGTTTAGCATTTCTCCCTGATAGACGAACAGAATATCCGATGCAATTCCATACTCCCGTGCCAGTTCCCCGAACGAAATACAGTCATGCTCCATGGTCTCATAAAAGTTCTGCTGAAACGCCTGCAGGTAAACACTGACCAAAGAAGTCTCCTCCCAGGACTGCACCATAGGAAGGGTTTTTACAAACATGCCCACAGAATTGGAAAGCTCCGCTGTGTGCCGTCCGTTATTTACCGTGCAGAACAGGCTCTTGTTCTCTCCGGTATACTTGCCCAGCGCATAGGCAAACGCCCCCAGGAACAAGGTGTTCTCGGAAATGCCGTTTTGACGCACAAACTGTTCCGCCGCCATAATAGATAACGGCTCTCCCAAAGATACCCGCACAGTATCACAGACTGCCCTGACCGTCTTTGGTCTGTAGTCTTTCAGCAGACTGTCCCCAGCCTCCACATCTGCAAGCTTCTTTTGGAAATATTCCCTAGCCACCTGGTATTGCGGTGTGGTTTTTAAAGCCTCCTCTTTAGACGCCATATCCAATAAGGAGCATACCTCTGATTTCATTTCCTGCTTGAACAGCTTCTGGCTTTCGTCATTCCCCCGCATCCCTTCTTCACAGGCTGGCGTTTCCTTCTCATATAAATACGAAATTTCATTCAAAAATACTGTCACCGATGTCCCGTCAAAAATCAGATGGTGCACATCAAACAAGAAATAGTTCTTCTCTTTATGCCCATGGTCCGAGGCGCTCTTTTCCCTATAAACGGCCATGCGGTAAAGGGGCTCCTCCCCGATACGAAACGGACGGACAAACGCTGCCTTTGCCTCTTCAATGTCCTGTGTATCAAATATCTCTACGGATGCTTTGGCATATTCTGGGCACACCTCCATGACGGGGAGCCCTTCCTTTAACAAAATAGTGACCCCAAACGCCGCGTGCATGGAAATAACATCCTCCACCGCCTTACAAAACCGATGCAGGTCAATATCTCCAGGCAGTTCACAACACATTGGAATATTGTACATGGTTCCATCCGGCTCATTTACACACTCCAAATAGACTCCCATCTGGGAATCCGTAAGAGAGTATTCTGTTCGGGTATCTGTCTGCGCAGGCACATCCCTTTTCACTTCTTGCCGCGTCTGTACCAAATCGGCAATCTGCTTAGGCGTCCTGCCTTTTAGTACCAACTGGGGTGTCAGTGCCATATCCTCCAGATATTCTGCCAGTTTCAAAACATTGATGGAGTCACCGCCCAGTCGGAAAAAGTCATCTTCAATTCCTACCGTTCCACATCCCAAAACCGCCTCAAAAGCCTGGCAAATCCTGCGCTGCATCTCATTCTCCGGCGCCTTGTACTCTGCCTTGTACTCCGTGATGCCCGGTGCCTGCAGTACCTTCCTGTCCAGCTTTCCGTTCACATTTTTGGGAAGCTCCTTAAGCCTTTTGAAAAAGCGTGGAATCATGTAATCCGGCAGTGTTTCCTTAAGGCAGGCCTTGATATCCTCTGTTCCCACTTCCTCTTCTGCCACATAAAATCCGCACAGATAATTCTGCCCGTTTTCATCTTCAAAAGCCTTCACCACAGCGTTACTCACACCGCGCACGGATGCCATCCGTATCTCGATCTCTCCCGTTTCCACACGCTGTCCGTTGACTTTTACCATCCAGTCTTTACGGTTTACATAAATATAGTTTCCGTCCGGTAATTTCTTCCCCAAATCCCCAGTATGGAGCAGAATTCTTCCATCCGCCTGGCGCCTAAATGTCCGGGCGCTTTGTTCTTCCATGTTCAAATAACATTCGCCCAGAACGCCCAGAACACAGATTTCGCCCTCCTCACCCTCCGGCACCTCATTTCCCTGCTCATCCAAAAGAAACATCTCGATTCCCTGCACAGGTTTCCCTATAGGCGTATTTTCCATGGGTTCCTCTACTTGAAAGGCAGACATCAAAAGCGCCGCCTCACTGCTGCCGTAAAGATTGTACAGCGCATAGCCGTCACCGCTCAACATGGATACCCGCTCGCTTCCGGTCATAACCATCTTTAATGCTTTCCCACGGTTCTTAAAATAACGCAGCATCTGAGGGCTGATGAAACCGCAGGTAATTTCCTTCTCCGCATAATAGACTTCCAGCAGGCGCACATCCCTGCGGACCTCCTCAGAAAGAATATGTACACAGCCACCGCTGCTTAAAACGGCATGATACTCCATCAGCGATGCAATAAAGGACAATGGCGCTGATGCCCCAAGACAAGTCTGTTCATCAAAGCCAAGCGTCTGCACCACGCACATAATACCGCTAAACAAACTCTCATGGCTGTGCACGATACCTTTCGGCGCGCCGGTAGAACCGGAAGTATAGATAAGCAGCGCCCCCTTTTTATCATAATCCGCTTCCTTATAATCTATTTTATCGAAATCTTTATCAACAGCAGCTTCATGATCAAAAACAGACTGCCCTTTTTTCAACGCTTCCATCCAAGAAGCATCGATGCAGCACACCGCACTGCAGTCTTTTCTAATATAATCCACCCTGTCCTGGGGGTACTCCGGTAATAGCGGCACATAACAAGCCCCAGCCATCATAATGCCGATCTGTGCCGCCACATACTCCATTCTCCTGTCCATGCGGACAATGACGGCTCTTTCGTCAATCCCTTCTATCACGCCTGCTCGACTCTGTTCACAAAGCTTTGCAGCTGCCTTTACACTCAATGCATTAAGTTCTGCATAGGTAGTCCGCCTCGCCCCGTCCATATCCACAATTGCCGTTTGGTCCGGGTACTGGTGTACAATCTGCCGAAATCTGTCTAAAAAATTGGTTGGAACACTCATCGCCTTGCCCTCCTTTGTTTGGCCAGTTTGCCTACTAAAAATTTAGCAGAAATACTTCGTAAAATGTGTTCCGTGGCATGAATCGCACTTTTCATGGTATACTTTGTTCAAGTAATTTACATAACTTTATGTGTTAATCCATTAAAATTTAACGGTTTCACTTCGTAAATGGCTTCAGATTCTAGTTATTCCAATAAAAAAGATAAGGTCTTATGAAACCTTACCTTTCCTCTACGAAAAATATTCAAATTCAAAAGAAGCCCTGTCTGACTCGAAAGAAAACAATGTGACGCCCTCTATACGAAATCGATAGAAAGCCCGGCAGGATGCACTTTCATGAATCGTCCTCACCATATTTCCATTGGCCGGCGCCTTAAGAGGCCGCTTCGCCTCTTCTAACAGCCGAACCTCCAATTCCAAATCACCCTGCTGCACCCGGACCATTTTGTTTTGCAATTTGGCAACTCTGGCACCCAGATAAGTGGCCATTCTGTACTCTTTTCCCTGCCATAACACAACGCCGATTATTCCCGTGAAATGAATCCTTGTTATGGGAATATCCGCCACTGACAGCATGATGGAGCCGCCGCCAAAAAGGCACTGCGTCCATAGATATTCTTTCGGAAAAGACCGGCCCCGGTCTCCCTCCCAATATCCCCAGGCGTTCTGAAAAGAATAATTTTGTCCATTGATACACACTGTTCCCGTAACCGAATGACGCATACTCCACACGCTGTGGCGGCACTCCATAAACGGCACTAACGCAAACGGTCCCATAATATCATATCTTAAAGGATGAAGCTGTCCGAAATTTAGTTTCCCCTTCATGACAAGCTGTGGTGTGTTTACTGCCAGACGAATCCCCTTTTCACCGAACCTGTTCTCTCCGATGAAAATATGCTTCCCGGCGCGGCGAAATGTATCCGCCGGAAAGGGAACTGTCCAGGCGTCATCCTCGGTGATCACCTGCATGGAGCAGGTTCGTTTGTTTCTTGCAGTGTGAACAGCCGGTATGACCGCTAAAGTCTGTGTGTCGGACTGGCATTTCAGATACCATCCGTAAAAAGAATTGTGCATAGGCTCATCTCCATGAAAAATAATGTTTATTATTCCTCACGTGAGCCTTATTTATTCATGATACATAATTGCCCTGCACCGCGACAGGAAGTTCCGATATTGTACCTCTTTTCATTCATTTATAACAAAGGCCAAGTGTTTTTGGTTTTTATTTAAGAGCAAATGAGGAAGTTAAAAAACGGGAAGCTCAAAATAACTTGTTATTGCAACTAGTTATTATAGTATATATGGAAAACTATTCCCCTGCTTTCTTTGCAAAAAGCTTATATGAATCATATCCGGAATCATACCGCACTTGCACTTCATAGGTCTCACCTGCTTGCAAACCATTCACCTCAAGTGCCTGTCCATTGGTAATGCCATAGCTTGTAGAACCTTCTTCCCCGCCACGAGAGTTAAATACAAGAACATTGACCTCATGATTGCTGCCGTCTGTCAAACCCTGTATTTCAAACCTATATTTACCTGACGAAGCCGGCGTAAAGGTATAAACATTCCGCTGGTCCGTATATTGTATGCTATCAGACACGGCACTGTATTTGGTTATATCTACAGTTTCTTTCTGCAATCCTATGTTCAGATTGTACATATCATAACCTGCATACTGACGAACCTGAATTTCATACGTCTCCCCAGCCTGCATATCTTTAATCGTAAGTCCATCTCCGTTCTTAATACCATAATTCGTAGAGCCCTCTTCTCCATCACGCGAATTCCAAACATATAGATTCACTTTATTGTCAGAGCCTTTTGTCAAATTAGATATTTCAAATCGATATCTGCCCGTAATAGCCGGCGTGAAGTAATATATATTTTTCTGGTCAGTATATTGAATACTGTCAGCAATCAAATTATACCCGGAAATATCATTTGCCTCCTTTTGGTAACCAATATTTAAGCTGTACGAATCGTAACCCGAATACTGACGTACCTGCACCTGGTATGTTTCTCCTGCCTGCATACTCGCAATGGTAAGACCGCCGCCGTTCATGACACCGTAACTCGTAGAACCTTCTTCCCCATCTCCGGAATTCAACACCAACAAATTTACCTTGTTGTCTGAACCTTTGGTCAAATCTGATATTTCAAATCGATACCTGCCCGTTATTGGCGGCGTAAATAAATAGACATTTCTCTGATCTTTAAACTGTACGCTGTCTTTGACTATTGTATATCCCGTTACATCAACTATTTCCTTCTGGTTGCCAATATTCAACGTATATGAATCCAGCCCACTGTATTGCTGCACCTGCACCTGAAAAGGTTCACCAGCCTGCATCCCTTTCACCGTCAACCCATCACCGTTCATAAGGCCATAACTTGTAGAATCAACTATGCCGCCGCCAGCATTTTTTATCACCAAATTAACTTTATGATTAGTTCCTTTTGTGAGTCCGGAAATCTCAAACCGATATCTTCCCGTAACACTTGGCGTAAAAGCATATGTATCCACTTGACCTTCCGCAGTAATAGCACCATTATAGACATCAATCTGCGCACCAAACATTTCAAGCATACTGTCTTCTATACCCTTCACATCCATGCTTACAGTGTCTATTTCATCAATACAAAGCTCCGTATCCGATGTCGGTGTTTTCTCCTCCACAGGCAGGGGAACTTCCTCTTGCCCAGATTGCTCGGTATCTTCTCCCTCGTCCAATGGTTCTTGCTCTTCCGGTTCACTTAAGGCTTCATCAGGTACATCCTCAGGAGTATCATCAGGTTCTGCACTTTCTTGTCTGGTTTCTTCCTTCGTTTCTGCCAATTCCACAATATATGGTCCTACAAAAGCAAGTACCGCCACTAATCCTGCCACTATTGCTGCTACTCCTGTATCCCCAGATGCAATATAAGCAAGGGCAAATATAATTACTGCAATGATTACTATTATCAGAAATTTTAACATAATCAATCCCCGTCTTCTTTAGTAGTAAAGTAACTTCCTCTTCTTCATTTCCTGCCATGTCATATGTCTTCCAGGGACTCCTGTTTTGATAAAGAGTTTAAATCTTACTATTAACTTCGTTATATATAATATCATAAACTACAATTTTCGCAAACCTTTTTCCAAAAGCGCACCCTGGCTCTGCCCCGTCAGCGCCTCTTTCTGAGGCTGAATTGTGACCTGATCCGGATTGCCTACTCTTATGTATATTTCTCAATATTTATCGTATCGCATTTTCGCAAATCCTTTGAGTGACTGGCTCTCCTTATAGGTGGCTTGGATCGGCGCAAAGAGAACATACATTTTTGACAGTTCTTTTAATCGGTTTAGTTTCTGCCCCTTTAAAAGATGTACCGTTTCCAACTCTTGGTATCTCTGTTCCTTATCCGCTGTAAAGTTCGCAAAGCTCTCAAAGCTGTCTATCTTCCTTGTCACAATGAATTTCTCCGCATTGTCGGCTGACTGTAAGGCGGTTCGGTCGGATATTCTTGCTGTTCCAGTCGGTGCTTTCCACGGTCTGACATTTCCACTGTTTCCTGTTCCGCTTGTCAACTTTCTGCTGTCCAGTCTTTTTGTCGATGAGGGGAACACGCTCCCCGTTTTTATCAAGGACGTGAACCTTTTTGGTCTTTGCTCCCCATTCGCCATTTTCAGTGAGGGGG
>ERZ779621.169-NODE-169-length-40666-cov-12.948167_pt1 | contig 40666 bp, 18 predicted proteins | sample MGYA00514215_ERZ779621 | MGnify/ENA primary metagenome ERZ779621 (study PRJEB29562, sample SAMEA4376715) | mouse gut metagenome | isolation source: Cecum | study: EMG produced TPA metagenomics assembly of the A DSS colitis mouse model was used to assess the...
TCGGCGTGGGGGGTGTAGGTGGGCTTGCGCTTGCCGCGCAGCAGGTCGGCGACGACGACGGCGGTATGGCCCAGAGGCTTGCCCGCGGCGTCAACAACGTACCACTTGCGCACGATATTGCCCTTGTTTGCCATAAAAGTGGACATGGCTGTGTTCTCCTTTTTCCCTTCCCTCGATCACGAAAGAACAGGAGAAGGCTCCTGCTTTCTCGTTATCGAAGGAAGTCTTGTATTTTTGCCCGGAATCAGGTACAATGGGTCCTGACGGGCAGGTATACTTATAACATATCTTCCCTCCCCTGTCAACAGCGTTTTTATTTATCGAAGGGAATTCTTTTATTATCTCGTTTTTCCTCTTGTTTTCTCTCGATATCTCACTCTCGATTTTCAAATTTTCAGGAGAACAGGCCATATGCAGCATATACTATCCCTGGTCCGCCGGTGCGTGGAGGACTACAACATGATCGAGGCGGGCGACACCGTGGCGGTAGGGGTCAGCGGCGGGAAGGACTCGGTGCTGACCCTGGCGGCTCTGGCGAAGCTGCGGGCATTTTATCCCAGGCGGTTTGAGGTGGCGGCGCTGACCATCGACGCCGGAGCGCCGGGGATGGATTTCGGTCCCATCGCCAGGCTGTGCGGGGAGCTGGAGGTTCCCTACCATCTGATCCCGGTGCCCATCTACGAGATTGTATTCGAGTGCCGGAAGGAGAAGAACCCCTGCTCCCTGTGCGCGAAGCTGCGGCGGGGGGCGCTGAGTACGGAGATGAACCGGCTGGGGCTGAGCAAGATCGCCCTGGGGCACCACTACGACGACGCGGTGGAGACCATGGTGATGAGTCTGTTTCTGGAGGGGCGGATCGGCTGCTTCCAGCCGGTGACGTATCTGGACAGGAGCGGGGTGACGCAGATACGGCCTCTTCTGTACGTTCAGGAGCGGGAGGTCCGGGGCGCGGTGCGCCGTCTGGGGCTTCCCGTCGTCAGGAATCCGTGTCCCGCAAACGGGACCACCAAGCGGGAGGAGACGAAGGAGCTGCTCCTCCAGTTGGAGAAGCAGTTCCCTCAGTTGAAAAAGAAGATTTTCGGGGCTATACAGCGGTATCCGCTGTATGGGTGGAGTCTGGAGGAGGAACAGAGGTAGGGGGGGCTTTGCCGCGCTGTGCGCGGCGGGGAGTTGTTTCTATTCGATACCCCGGGGGCTCCGCGCCCCCGGACCCTGCGCCTACTTTTTGTGTGAACAAAAAGTAGGCAAAAAGTCACTCAAACCTGCGGTTTAAGAATCCCTTTCTCGGCTTTGCCTGTCCGGCAAATCCTCGGCGGGGGCTAAAGGACTGTGCGGCGGGGTTTTTAGATAGGCGAAGCCTCCGAATTTCCGGTCCTTCTTCAGCCGCTCTGGTACTTGTAGGACTCCGGCTGCCGCCCTTTCAAAGAGAGACTGCCTGCAAAGGGCACGCGGCCTAACGGTACATCCTGCAAACTTGCACCCCGGTGAGTCTGCTCAGTCTGCACGGTAGGGGCCAACAGTTACCACGCTGAAACAGACGCAGAAGACCGGCAGAGCGGACGGCAGTCAGTTTAGACCAGACCGTCTGTGCCTCGGGCGCAAAACAAATCACCCCCGTAATGAAGGAGGATTCTTAAGGAACGTAGTTCCTTAAGTGACTTTTTGGGTACTTTTTGTTCACACAAAAAGTACCCGCGGGGTCCGGGGGCGCGCAGCTCCCGGGGTAACATAAAGATAAAAGCAGAAAGCGGCCCCCAGGGCCGCAGAAAGGAACCGTCATGTTTACCGGCTACTCAGAAAAAACCTTTGATTTCATGTGGGGCATCCGCCTGAACAACAACCGCGACTGGTTCACCGCCCACAAACAGGACTACATGGACCACCTCTACACCCCCACCCTGGAGCTGGGTAAGGACGTCTACGAAAAATTCATGGACAAATACCCCAAACTGGACCTGAACCTCCACGTCTGCCGCATCTACCGGGACGCCCGCCGCCTCCACGGCCAGGGGCCCTACAAGGACCACCTCTGGCTGACCATCCGCCCGGAGAACGACATCTGGAGCCAGCAGCCCGTGTTCTGGTTCGAGATCACCCCGGAGGAGTGGAGCTACGGCGTGGGCTTCTGGAACGCCGGGGCGCAGACCCTGGCCGCCATGCGCCGGGACATGGACCAGGACCCCAGACGGGCGGAAAAGCTGGTCCGCAGGCTCAGCAAGGACGGCCGCTTCGCCGTCCAGGGCAAGGACTACGCCCGGAAAAAGGGCGAATCCACTCCCCTGCTGGCGGAGTGGTACAACAAAAAGGACCTGTCCGTGGGCCGGTACTGCCCGGCGGACGAGGCGCTGTTCTCCCCCGGGCTGGCAGACACCCTGGCTGACGGATACAGCTTCCTGGAGCCCGTGTACCGGTATTTCAAGTCCTTCTGCAAGGCGGGGCTGGAGGATTTGAAGTGAGTCCCCCGGAAATGCCGGTACGCTGAAAAAAGCCGCCCCCCGGATGCAATGGGCGTTTGCATCCGGGGGGTGAACCCGTTATTCCGCGATTCCGTAAAACCGCTTCCCGTTCTCCAGCGTGATCCGGGCGCACTCCTCAAAGGAGATCCCCTTGATCTCCGCCAGCTTTTCGCAGACGTGCCGGACATAGCCGGAGTCGTTCCGCTTCCCGCGATGAGGCGCCGGTGCCATGTACGGACTGTCCGTCTCGATCATGATCCGCTCCAGCGGCACCGCCCGGGCGGCCTCCACCGCCCTGCGGGCGTTCTTATAGGTCAGCACGCCGGTAAAGGAGACCATCCAGCCCAGCCTGACCAGCTCCTCCGCCATCTCCGCGCTGCCGGAAAAGCAGTGGAACACCCCTCGGACCCGGGGGAATTCCCGCACCACCGCCAGGCTGTCGGCGTGGGCCTCCCGGTCGTGGACGATCACCGGCAGATGCAGCTCCTCCGCCAGGGCCATCTGGTCCCGGAAGACCCGCCGCTGGTGTTCCCTGGGGGGATTCTCCTCCCAGTAGTAGTCCAGGCCGATCTCCCCGATGGCCACCACCCTGGGGTCCTTCGCCCACTCCCGGAAGAGGTCCAGCTCCGCCGGGTCGTAAGGGGCGCAGTTCTCCGGATGGTAGCCCACGGCGGCATAGAGGAAGGGCCAGGCGCGGGCCAGCGCCACCGCCGCGCGGGAGGAGGGGACGTCGCACCCGGGATTCACCGCCAGGGAGACGCCCCGCCGGACCAGCCCCGCCAGAACGGCCTCCCGGTCCCCGTCAAACTGCTCCGCGTCGTAGTGGGCATGGGTGTCAAAGAGCATGGCGGTCAGCTCAGGACGATCAGCGCGATAACCGCCGCCGCCGCGATCAGGCCCAGAATGATCCAGGGCACAGGACTGCTCTTCTGCTCCCGGGCCATCCGCTGATGGACATACTCCTCCTCGCCGCCGGTTTTCCGGGAGGCGGGAGGCTCCGGGGCGGCCTCCTGCCTGGCGGGCTGGGCCTTGGACGGCGCGGACTTCTGCCGCTCCAGGCTTTGAATCAGCCGAAGCTCCGGGTCCAGCAGCTCGCCGCAGGAGCTGCAGTAAATGCGGGAGTCCTCATTCATAAACCCGCAGTCGGGACATCGTTTTGACATGGCGATACTCCTTTTCCTGTAATGGCGTTCCGTGATACCGCCATTATACCAGAAACCTCCCCGTCCCGCAAGCCCGCAGCGCGGAAATACCCGGACTTTTTGTGCTGTTCTGCGGTTTTTCAGAAAAAAAATTGTTCTTTTTTCCCCATCACGGCGGATGCCTCCGGACCGGGGGACGCCCTCCCCATCTTTTGCCGCAAAAAATGGAATCCAGCCTTGACAGACAGGGGGCTGGCTGGTATCCTAGGAGGTGGAAAAAGGCCGCAGCGGCATATGCGGATGAACGATCCGCGAGAGACCGCCCACCCCCGCGGCGGGCGAAACGACAGAGGCGCAGGCGGACTTGCCGCGCCCTGCTTTTTTATCCCTGTTTTCCGGTACCCCACATTATTTATCAGGAGGGCAAACTATGAGCGATCTCAAGCGGACCCAGCTCTACGGCGTCCACGTGGCGGCGGGCGCCACCATGGTGGATTTCGGCGGATGGGAAATGCCCATCAAGTACCCCACCGACATCGTGGCGGAGCATCTGTATACCCGCCACGCCTGCAGCCTCTTCGATGTGTCCCACATGGGCCGCATCCTGGTGGAGGGGCCGGAGACGGTCCCCTTCCTCCAGCATGTACTCAGCAGCAACGTCATGGCCCTGGACCTGAACCAGGCCCAGTACGCCATCATCCCCAACGAAAACGGCGGCGCGGTGGACGACGCCTACCTCTACCGCTTCGAGGAGGACCGGTATCTGCTGGTGGTCAACGCCGCCAACACGGACAAGGACCTGGCGCATCTCCGTGAGCAGATCAAAAGCTACGACGCCAAAATGACCGTCATCACCGGCGACTGGGCCGCCATCGCCGTCCAGGGCCCCAGGGCCAAGGATATCCTGCAGGTTCTTTCCGGAGGCCAGGCCGTCACCGAGCCGGTGAAGAACGCCCTGAACACCCTCCGGTTCGAGGGCCGCACCGTCCGGGTGGCCAAGACCGGCTACACCGGCGAGCCCATCGGCTACGAGGTCTACATCGAGTCCGCCGAAGCCGCCTGGCTCTGGAACCGACTCATCGAGCTGGGGGCGAAGCCCGCCGGACTGGGAGCCCGGGACACCTGCCGCCTGGAGGCCTGCCTGCCCCTGTACGGGCACGAGATGGGCACGGACCCCGAGGGGAAGGAGATCCCCGTTTTCGCCGTGCCTCTGGCCAAGTTCGCCGTCAGCTTCTCCCCCCAGAAGGGGGATTTCATCGGACGGGAGGCCCTGGCGAAGCAGTACGAGGTGTTCAGGCGGATCATGAACCGGGACTTCTCCGATCTGACGGACCTGCCCCGGCGGATTCTGCCCATCACCCTGCTGGACAAGGGCGTCATGCGGGCGGGGATGCCCGTATACAAGGGCGATAAGCGCATCGGCTACGTCACCAGCGGCACCATGGTGCCCTACTACCGCCACGAGGGCGAGGGCCTGGGCACCGTCATCCTGGAGGAGACCGCCAAGCGCTCCATCGGCCTGGCCATCTTGGACAGCGACACCCTGGAGGACGACCAGGTCCAGATCGACGTCCGGGGCCGCAGGCTGAAGGCCGTGATCCCCCCCTACCACATGCGGGTGGACGCGCCCCCCTTCGCCCGCCCCATCCTCTACCGCCCCGTGGAGGAGGACGCCGCCCCCGCCTCCGGCGACCGGAAGCCCAAAGCGCTGGACCTCATCGGCCGCGCCGTCGAAAACCACGTATGGCGGCAGGAGAAGTGCGTGAACCTCATCCCCTCGGAGATGACGCCCTCCCGTGCGGTCCGCCTGCTGTGCGCCAGCGACCCCTCCTTCCGGTACGCCGAGCATAAGAAGGTCAAGAGCTTCTACGACGCGGACGTGTTCTACTATCAGGGCACTGAGTTCATCGACGAGGTGGAGCGGCTGCTGGTGGAGGAGATGAAGGCCTTCATGGGCTGCGCCGAGGTGGAAACCCGGTGCGTCAGCGGCCAGATGTCCAACACCTGCGTGTTCTCCGCCCTCATGGACTGGAAGAACCGCCTCAACCGCAAGCAGGACCCCAGGCGGCTGGGCTATATCATGAACAACCACATCATCAAGGGCGGCCACCTGTCCGCGCAGCCCATGGGCGCGCTCCACGACTACATCGCCATTGATCCCGTCACCGAGCGGCACGCCCTGGTGAACTTCCCCGTCCTGAAGGACAACATCTACAAGATCGACGTGGAGGAGACCAAAAAGGCCATCGACCGCTACCGCCCCGAGTTCATCATCTTCGGCAAGAGCATGGTCCTCCACAGGGAGCCCGTGGCCGCCATCCGGGAGTACGTGGACGGGATGGGCCTGGAGACCACCATCATGTACGACATGGCCCACGTTCTCGGCCTCACCGGCGATCACTTCCAGAAGCCCTTCCAGGAGGGGGCGGAGATCGTCACCGGCTCCACCCACAAGACCTTCTTCGGCCCCCAGCGGGGCATTGTGGGCGTCAACTACAAAAAGGGCGAGCTGAAATACGGCCTGTGGGAGACCATCGAGAGCCGGGCCTTCCCCGGCAGCGTCTCCAATCACCACCTGGGCACCCAGCTGGGCCTGCTGATGGCGGCCTACGAGATGAACCAGTTCAAGGACGCCTATCAGGCGGCGGTGGTGAGCAACGCCAAGAGCTTCGCCAGGAGCCTCAAGGCCGCCGGTCTGGACGTGGCGGGCGATCCCGCCATCGATTACACCGAGACCCACCAGGTCATCGTCAACGTGGGCTACGGCACCGGTCCCGAGGTTGCCATGCGCCTGGAGCGGAACAACATCATCTGCAACTACCAGGCAACCCCCGAGGAGGAGGGCTTCACCGCCTCCGGCGCGCTGCGCATGGGCGTCAACGAGATGACCCGCTTCGGCTTCGGCCCCGCCGGGTTTGACCGTCTGGCGCAGATCATGGCGGACTGCATCCTCCGGGGGAAGGAGGTCCGGGAGGACGTCGAGGCCCTCCGGGCCGGGTACACGGAGATGCGGTACTGCTTCGGCGAGGACGATGTCGTCAGCGCCCTGAACGATCTGGCGAAGAAATCCGGTATCTGATACGGGCCCGTCCCGTTTTGAGGAAGAACATCCCATTTCAAAAACAAGGAGGAACACACCATGAATTTTCCCGCTGAGCTGAAATACACCAAGGACCACGAGTGGTTCAAGGACCTGGGGAACGACACCGCCCTGGTGGGCATCACCGACTTTGCCCAGAGCGAGCTGGGCGATCTGGTCTTCATCAACCTGCCCCAGGTGGGCGACGAGGTCATCGCCGACGAGTCCTTCTGCGACGTGGAGTCCGTCAAGGCCGTCTCCGACGTCATGAGCCCCTGCACCGGCGTCATTGAGGAGGTCAACACCGAGCTGGAGGATGAGCCCCAGCTCCTCAACGAGGACCCCTACGGCGCGTGGATCGCCAGGATCAGGGACATCTCCGCCTGCGGCGAGCTGATGAGCGCCGACGAGTACGAGGCGTTCGTGCAGAAATAACCCCCTGCGCCGGGGCGGGCACCGTTCCGCCCCGGCATCTTTTTCAGGAAAGGAACATGTTTCTTATGGGAACTTACGTCCCCAATACCGCCGCCCAGCAGCGGGCCATGCTGGCCGCCCTCGGCGTGGACAGGGCGGAGGAGCTGTTCGCCGCCGTGCCCCGGGAGATGCTGGTGGACCGGCTGAACCTCCCCGAGGGCCTCAGCGAGCTGTCCGTCCGGCAGAAGGTCTCCGCCATGGCCGCAAAAAACCGGGTGTACCCCACCGTCCTCCGGGGGGCGGGGTCCTACCGGCACTTCATCCCCGCCGTGGTGAAGAGCGTCACCGGCCGGGAGGAGCTGGTCACCGCCTACACCCCCTATCAGGCGGAGATCAGCCAGGGAATCCTCCAGTCCATTTTTGAGTACCAGACCATGATCTGCGCCCTCACGGGCATGGACGTGTCCAACGCCTCCGTCTACGACGGCGGCACCGCCGCCGCCGAGGCCCTGGCCATGTGCCGGGACCGGAAGCGGAACCGGGCCTACGTCTCCGCCTGCGCGGACCCACAGGTGATCGAGACCATGCGGACCTACTGCTTCGGCTCCGGCATGGCCCTGGAGCTGATCCCGGAGAAGGACGGCCGCACGGACCTGTCCGCCGTCTCCCTGGGGGCGGACGCCGCCTGCGTCTACATCGCCCAGCCCAACTACTACGGGAACCTCGAGGACGCCCGGGCCACCGGCGAGGCCGCCCACGCCGCCGGGGCCAGGTTCATCATGGGGTGCAACCCCATCGCCCTGGCGGTGATGGAGACCCCCGCCGCCTGCGGCGCGGACATCGCCGTGGGCGAGGCGCAGCCCCTGGGGCTGGACGTGGCCTTCGGCGGGCCCTACCTGGGCTACATGGCCGCCACCAAGGCCATGTTCCGCAAGCTGCCGGGCCGCATCGTGGGCCAGACCCACGACGCGGAGGGCAATACCGGCTACGTGCTGACCCTCACCGCCCGGGAGCAGCACATCCGACGGGAGAAGGCCTCCAGCAACATCTGCTCCAACCAGGCCCTGTGCGCCTTCACCGCCGGGGTCTACATGACCGCCATGGGCGCGGACGGCCTGCGGCAGGCCGCAACGCTCTGTATGTCCAAGGCCCACTATTTTGCCGGGGAGCTGGAGAAAACCGGCCTCCCCCGGGTCCACACCGGCGAGTATTTCCACGAGTTCGTCACCAAATGCGGCGATCCGGCCAAAATCCTCAAGGCGCTGGACGAGAACGGCATCCTGGGCGGCCTGCCCGTGAAGGACGGCATCCTCTGGTGCGTCACCGAACTGGTGACCAGGGAGGAGCTGGACCGGGCCGTTTCCATCATCAAGGAGGTGTGCTGACATGAAGCTGATTTTTGAAAAGGGCGCTCCCGGCCAGCACCTGTCCCTGATGCCCCCCTGCGACGTGCCGGAGGTCACCCTCTCCCGTCCCCGGACGGAGCCTCTGAACCTGCCCCACGTGTCCGAGACGGAGCTGACCCGCCACTACACAGCCCTGGCCAAGCGGGTCCACGGGGTAAACGACGGCTTCTATCCCCTGGGCTCCTGCACCATGAAGTACAACCCCAAGATCAACGAGGACATGGCCGCCCTGTTCTCCCAGATTCACCCCCTCCAGCCCGAGGAGACGGTCCAGGGCTGTCTGGAGGTCCTCCACGAGTCCGAAAAGCTCCTGGGGGAGATCACCGGCATGGACGCCATGACCTTCCAGCCCGCCGCCGGGGCCCACGGCGAGTTCACCGGCCTGCTGCTCATCAAGGCGTACCACGCCCGGCGGAACGACGCCGCCCGGACAAAGATCATCGTCCCCGACTCCGCCCACGGCACCAATCCGGCCTCCGCCGTCATGGCGGGCTTCACGGTGGTGAACATCCCCTCCGGCGAAGACGGCTGCGTGGATGTGGAGGCCCTGCGCGGCGCCGTGGGGCCGGACACCGCCGGTCTGATGCTGACCAACCCCAACACGGTGGGGATTTTTGACAGGAACATCCTGGAGATCACCAGGATCGTCCACGACGCGGGGGGCCTGTGCTACTACGACGGGGCCAATCTCAACGCGGTCATGGGGGTGGTCCGCCCCGGCGACATGGGCTTCGACGTGATCCACCTGAACCTCCACAAGACCTTCTCCACCCCCCACGGCGGCGGCGGCCCCGGCTCCGGCGCGGTGGGCTGCAAGGAGTTCCTCCGCTGCTTCCTGCCGGGACCGGTGGTGACCAGGGACGAGGCCGGGTATCATCTGACCGTGCCCGAGCATTCCATTGGCCGGGTGAAGGATTTTTACGGCAACTTCTCCGTGGTGGTGAAGGCCCTGACCTACATCCTCACCCTGGGCCGGGAGGGCATCCCCGAGGCGGCCAGAAACGCGGTCCTCAACGCCAACTACATGATGAAGCGACTGAGCGAAAAGTACGCCATGGCCTACGCCGGGCCCTGTATGCACGAGTTCGTCATGACCCTCCAGGACCTGAAGGACGCCACCGGCTGCTCCGCCATGGACATCGCCAAGGGCCTGCTGGACCACGGCATCCACCCGCCCACGATGTACTTCCCCCTCATCGTCCACGAGGCCCTGATGGTGGAGCCCACGGAGACGGAGAGCCAGGAGACCATGGACGAGGTGTGCCGGGTGTTCCTGGACCTGTGGGACCTGGCCCACCAGAACCCCCAGGCCCTCCACGACGCCCCCACCAGGACCCCGGTGCGCCGTCTGGACGAGGTCGGCGCGGCCCGGAACCCGGTGCTGCGGTACACGGGAGAATAACGGCCCTTCCCTCCGAAAGTGGCTGCGCCGCTTTTTTGACACACAAGGCCCCGGAAAGCCGCTGGTTTTCCGGGGCCTTGCCGCCGCCGGGAAAAAATTTCCCAAAGGGGGAAAACGCCCATTGACTTTTCCCGGGGAGTGGATTATACTGTCCTTGTCACAAAAACGAAGTAAGGCGATATTGTATTTTTCAGGAGGACAATCATCATGCAGCTCATGGACGCGCTGGTCAAAGCCGCCGCCGCTCCCGGATTGGAACTGCGGCAGGTTCCCGTTCCCGAGCCGGGTCCGGGACAGGTGCTGATTAAAATTCACAAGACCGCCATCTGCGGCACGGACGTACATATCTACAATTGGGACCCCTGGGCCCAGGAGCATATCAGGCCCCCCATGGTCATTGGCCATGAGTACGTGGGCGAGGTGGCCGGACTGGGGGCGGGCGTCACGGGGCTCCACCTGGGCCAGCGGGTCAGCGGCGAGGGACACATCACCTGCGGCCGGTGCCGCAACTGCCACACGGGCAACATCCAGTGGTGCAAGGACACCAGGGGCGTCGGCGTGGACCGGGACGGGGCCTTCGCGGAATACGTATGTATCCCGGAGAGCAACGTCATCATCATCGACGAGAGCCTTCCGGAGGACGTGGTGGCCTTTTTTGACGCCTTCGGCAACGCCGCCCATACGGCGCTGATGTGGGACCTGGTGGGGGAGGACGTGCTGATTACCGGCGCGGGCCCCATCGGCATCATCGCGGCGGGCATCTGCAAGTACGCCGGAGCCCGGCGGGTGGTGATTACCGACGTAAACGACTACCGGCTGGAGCTGGCCCGGAAGATGGGCGTGGACGCGGCGGTGGACGTGAAGAGCGAGGACCTGCCTGCGGTGATGCACAAGCAGGGCCTGGTGGAGGGCTTCGACATCGGTCTGGAGATGAGCGGCAGCGGCGCGGGGCTCCAGCAGATGATTTCCGTTATGCGCAACGGGGGAAAGATCAGCCTTCTGGGCATCTCCAACCAGCCGGTGCCTATGGACATGAACAAAATCATCTGCAAGGGCCTGACCCTTCAGGGCATCTATGGCCGGAAGATGGACAACTGGCACCAGATGAGCTACATGATTCAGGGCGGTCTGGACCTGACCCCCGTCATCACCCACCGGTTCCACTACACCCGGTTTGAGGATGGCTTTGCCGCCATGAACAGCGGGAAGTCCGGCAAGGTCATTCTGGACTGGAGCAAATGACCGCCCTTAAAGGAGGCCGCAATGCGTTTTGACAATCACGACGCCCGTATCCGGTATTACGAGCTTCTTCTGGAGGGCGATCTGGACGGTGTTCCCCGGTATCCCCTCCCCGGGGGCTTCCGGTTCGTCTTTTTCCGCCCCGGGGACCGGGACGCCTGGATCGGCATCGAGCGCTCCGCCGGGGAACTGACCAGCTATGCCCAGGGGACGGAGGTCTGGGAGCGGTACTACGGCGGCAGGGAGGACGCCCTGTGCCGCCGGATGGTCTTTGTGGAGAACGCTGCCGGGGAGAAGGTGGCAACCGCCACCGCCTACGAGGACATCACCGGGCGGGACCGCTCCGGCAGCGGCTGGCTGCACTGGGTGGCCGTCCGCAGGGAGTACCAGGGGCGGGGGCTGTCCAAGCCGCTGATCTCCTATGTTCTGGGGGTGATGCGCGCCCTGGGCCATACCCGCGGAAAAATTCCCACCCAGACCACCACGTGGCTGGCCTGCAAGGTCTATCTGGACCTTGGATTCCGGCCCATTCCCCAGAACGCCGTCCACAGCCGGGACGGCTGGCGGATCGTGCGGACGCTGACGGGCCATCCGGCCCTGGCGGAGTTTCCCCCCGCGTCCCTGAGGGAAATCCTGGCGGTCTGGCTGGAGACGGAGCGCCTGGTCCTGCGGGACTACGTGGACGAGGACTTCGAGGCCTATTTCCGGCTGAAAAGCGACGAAAAAACCATGTACTACCTCCAGGACATCCAGCTCTCCTCCCGGGAGGAGGCGGAGCGGGAATTTCGGGAGGTCCTGGCGGACGCGGCCTCCCTGGACCGGAAATTTTATTTCCTGCACATGGAGCTGAAGGACACCGGGGAGCAGGTGGGCAGCACCGGCTACACCGTGCGGGAAACCGCCCCTCAGGGGAAGCTGGTGGACGCGGGGTACTTCACCTACCCGGCGTACTGGAACCGGGGCTATACCACCGAGGCTCTCCGCAGGCTGCTGGCCTTTGCCTTTGTGGAGAACGGCGTGTACCGCTTCTCCACCGGATGTCTCACGGAGAACCGGGGCTCGGAGCGGGTTATGCAGAAATGCGGGCTGATCCGGGAGTCGGAAAAGCCGGACTGGACGCGGCACGACGGGAAGCTGAAGACCCGGGTGGAGTACCGGCTGCTCAAGCCGGAGTGGACCGGCAAAGGGATGGCGGAACTGGAATAACAGATTTTGAGGAGGATTTGACCATGAAACAGGCACTGGAAAAATACCGTAAGGAGCTGGAAGCCATCAAGGAGGCGGGCACCTGGAAGGGCGAGCGGGTCATCACCACCCCCCAGAGGGCGCGGATCGACACCACCGGGGCCCGCATGGTGGTCAACATGTGCGCCAACAACTACCTGGGCCTCTCCAACCACCCCGCCCTCATCCAGGCGGCCAGGGAGAGCTACGATCAATGGGGCTTCGGCCTGAGTTCCGTCCGCTTCATCTGCGGCACCCAATCTGTCCACAAGGAGCTGGAGAAGAAGCTGTCGGAATTCCTGGGGATGGATGACACCATTCTCTACTCCTCCTGCTTTGACGCCAACGGCGGTCTCTTTGAAACCCTGCTGGGGCCCGAGGACGCCGTCATCTCCGACGAGCTGAACCACGCCTCCATCATCGACGGCGTCCGCCTGTGCAAGGCCCGGCGCTTCCGCTATAGGAACAACGACATGAACGACCTCCGCGCCCAGCTGGAGGCCGCCCGGGAGGCGGGCTGTCAGGTGAAGCTCATCGCCACCGACGGCGTTTTCTCCATGGACGGCTATATCGCCGACCTCAAGGGCATCTGCGATCTGGCGGACGAGTTTGACGCCCTGGTCATGGTGGACGACAGCCACGCCGCCGGATTCATGGGCAGGACCGGCCGGGGCACGCCGGAGTACTGCGGCGTGCAGGGCCGGGTGGACATCATCACCGGCACCTTCGGCAAGGCCCTGGGCGGAGCCTCCGGCGGCTTCACCGCCGCCCGCCGGGAGATCGTGGAGCTGCTGCGCCAGCGCAGCCGCCCCTACCTGTTCTCCAACACCCTGGCCCCCGCCATCTGCGCCGCCAGCATCAGGACCATCGAGCTGCTCACCGCCTCCACCGAGCTGCGGGACCGGGTCCATGAGAACACCGCCTACTTCCGGGAGAAGCTGAGCGCCCTGGGCTTTGACGTGCTGGAGGGCAGCCACCCCATCGTGGCCGTGATGCTCTACGACGCCAGGACCGCCGGGGAATTCGCCGCCCGGATGCTGGAGAAGGGCGTCTATGTGGTGGGCTTCAGCTACCCGGTGGTCCCCCAGGGACGTGCCCGCATCCGCACCCAGGTGTCCGCCGGACATACCCGGGAGGACCTGGACTTCGCCGTGGAGTGCTTCCGCCAGGTCAAGGCGGAGATGGGGCTCTGACCCCCGCGGCGTCCTGAAAAAGCATCCCCTCCCCGGGAGGAGCCCGTACCGGGCCGCCCCTGGGGAGGGGATTTCTTCTACTTATTATAGTCGACTTCCGTGTGCCGTATCCGGTGATGAACCATGACGGCTCAATGACATTCCTGCACCTGCTCCGGCACGTCCTCGCTCCGCACGCTCATCACCGCCCTGACGGTCTGCTCCAGCACCGCCATGTCGATGGGCTTGGCCACATGGGCGTCCATGCCCGCCTCCAGCGCGTCCCGGATGTCCTCCGCAAAGGCGTTGGCGGTCATGGCGATGATGGGGATGGTCCGGGCCAGCGGATGCCCCAGCTCCCGGATGGTCCTGGTGGCCTCGTAGCCGTTCATCACCGGCATCTGCACGTCCATAAGTATGATCTGGTACTGACCGGGAGCGGAGGCGGCAAAGGCATCCGCAGCCATCCGGCCGTTTTCGCAGATATCGCAGGTCGCCCCCGCCATGTCCAGCAGCTCCTGCAAAATCTCCGCGTTGATCTCGTTGTCCTCCGCCACAAGGATGTGCATCCCCCGCAGGACGCTCTCCGTCCCGCCCTCCTCCTCCGGGGCGGCCGCCTCCCGGTGGAGGACGGAGTCCACCTTCTGCCGGAAGCTGGTGAGGAAAAAGGGCTTGGAGAGGAACGCGTCCACGCCCGCTTCCCGGGCCTCCTCCTCAATTTCCGGCCAGTCGCAGCCGGAGAGGATGATGAGGGGCGCGTCTGCCCCCACCGTCCGCCGGATTTCCCTGGCGGTCTCCACCCCGTCCATGCCCGGCATCTTCCAGTCCAGAACGGCGATGTGATAGAGCCGCCCCTCCTGCCGGGACCGCAGGACCATGTCCAGCGCCGTCCGGCCGTCCGGGGCGCAGTCCACGGCGACGCCGGTGCCCTCCATGGCCATCCGGATGCTCTGACAGACGGCCTCCTCGTCGTCCACCGCCAGAATCCGGGTCACGCCGTTTTTCTGCCAGAAGCTCTGGTCAATGGCCTGCCCGCTGATGGGCAGCTCCAGCTCCACCGTAAAGGTGGAGCCCCGGCCCTTCCTGCTGTCCACCGTGATGCTTCCGCCCATCAGGTCCAGCAGGTTCTTGGTAATGGCCATCCCCAGGCCGGTCCCCTGGATTTTGTTGGTTACGCTGTCCTCCTCCCGGGTAAAGGCCTGGAAGATGCTCTTCTGGTAGGACTCGCTCATGCCATACCCGTTGTCCGAGACGACAAACCGGTAGTGGGCCAGCTGCTTGGCGTGCTGGGGCAGCTCCTGAACCGTCAAAACGACGTGGCCGCCCTCCGGGGTATACTTCACCGCGTTGGACAGCAGGTTCAGGAGAATCTGGTTCAGGCGGAGCTTATCCATCACCACCTGCTCGTGGCGGATATCCTGGCTGTAGACGTCAAAGACGTGCCTCTTGGCCTTCATCTGGGGGCGGATGATGGAATCGATCCCCTCGATGAGGTCCACTATGCTCTCATCCGACAGATTCAGGGTGGTTTTGCCCGCCTCGATCTTGCTGATGTCCAGGATGTCGTTGATGAGCCCCAGCAGGTGCTGGCTGGAGGAGGTGATTTTCCGGGTGTACTCCCGCACCTTTTCCGGGTTGTCCGCGTCTCTCGCCAGCAGGGCGGAAAACCCCACGATGGCGTTCATCGGCGTGCGGATATCGTGGCTCATGTTGGAGAGGAAGGAGCTTTTGGCCCGGTTGGCCTCCTCGGCGATCCGGAAGGCCTGCTCCGCCGCCTTCTGGGACTGGGCCAGCATGGCGTTGGACTCCTCCAGCTGCTGATTCATCTCCTCCAGCCTGCGCATGTTCTCCTGCTCCTGGCGGTACAGGCGCGAGGCGTTCCTCTGCCGGGTGGCGGAGACGGCGGCCAGCACCACCAGCACCACCAGCACCACCGACAGCGCCAGCAGGGTGCGGATGACCGTCCCCACCATGCGCACGGTTCCCGAGGCCACAAAGGACGCGGGGATGAGAAACAGCAGCAGGGTATCATACTCCTCCAGGGACGTGAGGCAGTAGTAATATTCGGTGCCGTTGTATTGGAAATTGGTGCTGATCGTGCCCAGCCGGGCCAGCTCGGCGCGGATATCCGGGATTTTCTGTCCCTCCATCTCCTCCAGGACCTTGAGGACGTTATAGGCCTGGATGGTGCCGCCCTGGGTGATGCCGTCGTGCATCCGGGTGCCGTTGCTTTTCAGGATATAGGTCTCGCTCCGGTTTCCGTAGGCCGCGCTGTCGTAATACTCGCTGAGGGTATACACATCCTTGAGCAGGACGGCGTGGGTAAAGCTGACGTCCCCCGCCTGAAGCGGCTCCTCCAGCTTCTGCACAAAGGTCCAGTAGCTGCCCTGGTGGACGTAGGAGTCGGCAATGAAGGTGTAGCGCTCCTCCCCGCCGGAGAGCTGGCCGATGTCCGCCCAGACGCCGTGCTGTCCCTCCGCGTCGTAGCAGTTCCCCCGGCTGTCCAGCAGCATCAGCTTGGAGCTGTACTCCTCCATGCCCAAAAGCCCCTCCAGCACGGCGATGCAGGAGACCGCATCCTCCTCCGTCTCCGGAGCCCCGGACTCCAGCAGGTTCACCGCGGCGGTCAGATAATTCCAGTGGGCGTCCAGCGCGTTGCTCAGGTTCACCTGCACCTGAGCGGTAATCTCATTGAGCTGGGTGGTCCGCTCCTCGAAAATCCGGTTTTGCAGGTAACGGGTAAAATACAAGCCGCCCGCCAGCGTAAACAGCAGCAGGCAGGACGCCATCGCCGCCGTCAGCGCGGTGTGGCCGGGTTTCCTCTCAGGTTGCATATGCGTCCTTATCCCCTCTCCCTGGGCTTCATGCCTTCGGTCAGTAAAGTGTGATATAGTCCTCAGGTCCGGCCAGCTGCCCGCCCGACGCCAGGCGCTCCGCGATCAGCTGCTTGTACACGGCCCCGGACGGCCGGTAATCCGTGACGCCCGCCGCGGCCAGAAGGTCCCCGTGGACGGTCCCGTTGCCCAGCACGGCCACGGAGTAGGTCCGCTTCCGGTCCAGCTCCCCGTCTCCGGCGTACAGCTTCTCCAGGGCGTACCCCGACGCCGTCCTGCGGATTTTCATGGCAAAGCCGCTGGAGACGTACAGAGAGGAGTCGTTGATGACCGAGCCCCGCCTGCCGGAGGCAGCCAGCACGCCGGACAGGTAGTCATACATCTGCTGCCCCGACATATCGCACAGCAGGATGTCCACAGACTCCCCCATGGTCAGAAACTCCAGCTCCTCCCGGGTGTACTCCCCGGCGGCGATATTCCCGGCCACGTTCACCGACTGGCCCACCAGCAGCTCCGTGCCCAGCTCCTCCCGCAGGGTGTTCATCACGGCCGACGCCGCGGGGCTTCCGCACTCCGGGCGGAAGGCGTAGGCGTACCCGGTTTCGATGCGGGCCGCCGCGGGAGAGGGCGGGTCCCCGGCGCCCATGGCGGCGTTGAAGGCGTCAAAGGCAGAGCGGGCGTCGGGATATTTCCCGGAGAGCATCCCCTGGACCACCTCCCTGGAGACGGAAAACATCTCCGAGGAGGCCAGGCGGATGTAGAGCCGGTTTTCCTCCAGCAGGGGGCGCATCTCCTCCAGCAGAGGGGAGAGGTCCGGCTCCGCGCCCTTGCTGTACGCGATCATGTCCTTTCCCTCGGCAATATGCCCCATGCCCTCGCTGCTCAGCATGGCCGCCATGATGTCGAAAATCAGCTTTTCCCGCTCCGGGCTTTCCTCCGCCCGGGCGCTGGCGGCCACCTGAAACGCCGGATAGCTCAGATACCAGCTGTCCTCCAGGCTGTCCCCGTAATAGGGCATCATCACGGAGTCCTCCTCAACGCCGTAGAAACCGGCCTCGCCGCAGGTGGCCCGGATCATGGCGGTCTCCCCGTTTCTGTACTCCGCGAATATTGCGGCGGTGTCCCCCTCCAGGGCGGAGGCGTCCAGCCCCGTATCGTCGATGAAGTCCCGCATCCTCTGGAAGACCGGGAGCCAGACCTCCTCGCTGAGGCGGTCCGTCCGGCCGCTCTCATAGAGCTGGCGCCACTCGCGCCCCTCCTGGGAGGACAGGCGGGACGCAGAGAGCCCCTGCAGAATCTCCATGCAGGTATAGTCCGCCGCGAAATTGGAGCGGAAGGGCCGGATTCCCCGCTGCCGCAGGGCGGAGCAGGCCTCGGCGAATTCCTCGCAGCTGCGGGGGACGCCGATGCCGTTCTCCTCCAGGAGGGTTTTGTTGACCAGGATGCTGTCAATTTCCCCGCAGACCGGGAGCCAGTTCACCGTCCCGTCGCTGTAGGTATAGCTGCGCAGGTAGGACTGGGGAAAGGCGGCGGTCAGCCCGGAGTCGCTCAGGTCCGCCAGCGAGTCCTTCCAGTCCGCCACATCGTTCAGGGAAAAGCGCCGCAGGGTCAGAATATCCGGCAGATCCCCCTGCCGCTCCTTGAAGCGGTAGAAGTCCGATGAATTGGTGGCCGTGTAGAACACAAAATCCACCTCCGGAAACGCCTGCCGGAGATACTGCCCGTAGCCCGCCGTCAGCTGGTCGCTCCACAGCGCCACGGTCACCGTCTCCCGCCCGTCCCGCTGTCCGGCGGTATGTCCGCCGCAGCCGGACAGCAGGAGGAGCGCCGCCAGCGCCAGAAGAAAGCTCCGCCCTTTGCCCATATCCGCCACGCTCCTTTTTTCTCAGCTCCCGCCGTCCGTCCTCATTCCCAGGGATTTCCCCCGGGGGATACGGTCTTCTGCTCCTCCAGGTAGCTGCGCAGGAAGTCCCGGAGAAAGCCCTCCCGCACCTGGGCGGAATAGGCTCCGGCAGCCTCTTCGGTATAGCCCTTCATCAGGAAGGCAACCTGATACACCTCGCCGTCCTCCGGCTCTCCGCCGCCCCGGACCGTCAGGACATAGGGAAACGGCTTCCCGTCCTCCTCCGGGTCAAAGCCCGCCCGGGCCAGCTCCTTGGCCTGGGCCCCGGTCATGGTCATGACGGCATACTCGCCGTCAAAGGCGGGGAGTATGGCGGAAACCTCGTCCACGCTGATTTTTCCGGCGTAGAGCTTGCCGGTGACACAGGCCCGCAGGCTGAGCGCGTCCTTGTAAAACGATCCGACGGGAATCATCGCCGCGTCCGCTCCCACGGCGCTGCCCAGGGCCTTCCCGGCCAGCTCCCCGGTTTCCTCCAGGGTAAAGGAGGCGGTGCTTTCACAGAAGTAGAGCTGCTCCGACTGCTCCAGGGCGTGCTGCTGGAGCGCGTCCATCCGGGCGATGCAGCCGGGGCCGTCCATACCGTTTTCCCCCCGGAACCACTCCTTGTATGCCTGCCCCATGTCCGCCAGAACCCTCTCCCAGCCGGCGTAGGTCATGGGAAAGGCCCGTCCTCCCCTCATGGCCTGCTGGGCGTCGTAAATCATGGAGTCCTCCGGGAGGCCGGCTCCGTTCTGCATACTCAGGACGCAGGGCGTCTGATCGGTGATAAAGGCGGCCTGCCCCTCCTCGGAGAACAGCAGGGACAGCAGGCGGACCGCCTTTTCCAGCTCTTCCTCGTTCCCCGGCTGGGAGAGGCGGCGGCTGAGGCCGATATAGCTGGTGGGGTTGTACATATAGATGTTTTTGCTGCCGTCCTCCCCGATATAGGGCATGAGTCCCAGCTTGTCGCCGGTCTCCGGGATTTCGGTGATGTTGACCGTCATGACTCCTGTAAAGAACACGGCCTTCCGGTTCCCCAGGTAGTCCAGGAGCATGTCGGGGTTATTTCTGTCCTTCGGGTCGGTGTGGAACATACCGGCGTCGATCAGGCGCTGGATATACGCCATGGTCTCCTCCCACATGCCGGCTGCGGAAGCGCTGCCCGCCAGAAAATCCCGCTCCCACGCCGCGCCCTCGGGCGTGGTGAGCCAGCTGGTCTTGGCCAGGTTGAACACCGCGGAAAAGGTGTTCCCCGTAAGCTGGGTGCCCAGTACGCCGGGCAGGAGGCCGGCCTCCGTGATCTCCCCGCACAGCGCTTCCAGCTCCTCAAAGCTGCCGGGGACCTCCCAGCCGTACTCGTCCATCAGCGTCTTGTTGTAAAAGATGCCGTACATGGCGTAGTTGACGGGCAGGAGATAGACGCCGCCGTTGACGGAGACCTGATCCAGAACGGAGGTGGAAAAGCCGTTGATGAAGGAATACGCGGACAGGTCGATCAGCCGCTCCTCTGCCAGCGTCTCGTCCAGGATCTGAGAGGTGATAAAAATGTCTGCAATATCGTCGTTCCGCATCTGAATCCAGCTGTAGCCGGTGCGGTTCCCCCCGGAATAGGGGAGATACTCCAGGGCGATGTCCGGGTACGTCCCCTCCAGGAGCTTCAGGAATTCCTCGTACCCGCTCCAGGTAGTCCAGGTCAGGGCTCCGGTCCTCGCTCCGGCCTCCGGGGTCCCTGCGGAAGCGCAGGCGGGCAGCAGCAATACTGCCGCAATCAGCAGCGCCGTCAGACGGCGGGATAAATTGGCGGTCATCGGAAACAGCTTCCTTTCACAGGTAATCTGGAAGAGCAGCAGGCGGCTGCAAACGGGTAAAATCTTACGTCTATTATTTTACATATCCGCAGTGGGAAAGTCAAGAGGCTCACGCCCGAAACCATAGCCTGAAGCCATGGGCCGGAGCGGCTCCCGCCTGCGGAGGCGCGCGGGGCTGCTTCCTCCTTCCCATACTATTCAGAAGCTGTACCAATAGGCGCCGGCACGCATCTTGACGGAAAATTTTTCGTCTGGCTGCGTCAGAAACTCTTGAAATCCGTCAGGATTCCTGCGAGTTTCTTCCTTGCCAGGCAAAAAATTTTCCTCGCCAATCTGCATACCGTCACCTATTGGTACAACTTCTCAGCGGGGCGTCCCCGGTCCCCTCCGGCCCCCGGCGGCGCGTCCTCCGCCCCCTTTCGGGGCGCAGAGCATTTTTTCAAAGGCCGGATTAGGCCTTGTTTGATAAATGGCGGAATGCCCAAAGGCGAGAGATTTTTTCACCAATCAAGGCGGATTTTTGCAGGCGGGCTGACGCCCGGCAAAAAAATACAACGCAGAGTGGTGGAAAAAGATCCGCCGCTTGGGCGTTTTGACATTTTTCAAACATGGCCTAAAATAATACGGTGGCCGGAACCGCGTGGTTTCTTTCAAGCTCTGCGCGCCTGCCGGTGCCCAAAAGATCAGGCCGCAGCTCCCCGCCATACGCAGAAGCCCCCTGATGCAGCCGGTGCGCTGCATCAGGGGGCTTTGGGCTGCTGTCCGGTTCTGCCGGTCCGGGTCAGGGCCCTTCTGTCAGGTGTTTTCCATGAAGTTCTTCAGCATCTGCGCCGCTTCGGCACGGGTCGCGGTGCCGCCGGGCACAAGCCGGCCCTTGCCGCTGCCCTTCAGGACGCCGTTCTCCACGGCCCAGCACAGCGCCTCCCGGGCGTAACCGCTGACCTGCTCCGCATCCGCGAAGTCCAGGTCCCGGCGGCCTGCCGTGGGACTTCCCACGTACCGCCAGAGCATCACAACGAACTGCTCCCGCGTGACGCTGTCGTTGGGGCCGAACTGGCCGTCCCCATAGCCGTTTACGATGCCGTTTTCCACGGCCCAGGCGACGCTGTCCGCATACCACGCGCCATCGCTGACGTCGCTGTACGCGCTCATCGCCTCCTTCTCCGGCTGGCCCTCCAGCCGGTAAAGCACGGTGGCCAGCATTGCGCGGCTCATGGTCTCATCCGGGCTGAACGTCGTTTCACTGGTGCCGCTGAACAGCTCCCGGGCGGAGGCGAAGGTCACGGCCTCGGAGGCCCAGTTTTCGGGCGGCACGTCTGCGAACACTCTGCCGTTGTCCACGATCTCTACCGTGGCGGAACCGTCCAGCGGGATACTCATCCTGCCGTCCTCCACAATGCTCCGCTGGATGACCTCCCGGGTGCCGTCCGCATGGACCAGCATCGCCACGGTGCCGGGACCGGCGTCCTCCGCCGGGACGGTGAGGGTCAGGCCGCCGGGGACCCGCTCCACGGTCTCGCCGCCTGCGGTCAGGGTGAATGTGACCGCCTGCCCCGCCTGTTCGGCGGATACGCTGACGTCGCCGCCCGCGCTGGCCAGGGTATCCAGCGCCTCACGGGGGATCGCCGCGTCGGCGATGGGGGTGGAGACGGTGAGGGAGGCGTTGGTCTCGCTCTGAATCCGGCCCACTGTGGAGGCCGGGATGGAGACCTGGGTCTTAGTCACATCGCCGGTGATCTCCGGCTTGATAACGATGGTCCGGCTCTGGTTTTCCACCGCCTCCTGCACCAGCTTATCGCCATCCGCAGCGCTCACGGCAGTGATCGCCGTGCCGTCCCGGACGTCCGTCTGCGCCGGAGTGCTGTTCGCGGCTGCGGGCGGGGTGGTGGTTGTGCCGCCGCCAGTGGCCGCGGCCGCTTGGACGGTCACATCGATCTGGAACTCCACCGTGTTGTAGTTGGCGGTGTCGTCCGGCGTGAAGACTACATATTGCTTAGAGGTTCCCACACCAGGCCTGATGCTGCCATCCTTCCAGCCAAAGCTGCCCGGCACGCTTATCGCGCTGCTGCTCAATTTCATTTGACTCAGCGTTTGCCCCTCTGTACCGGACGCTGTGGGATATGTGCTGATGACAGGATCCCCCTTCTTGATCTCCACTTCGATGGACGCCGGGGCGATGCCGGTGTAGTTCACGCTGTCGGCCACCTTGTACCAGACGGTGTACGTTCCTGCGTTGGTGCCGGTGGGGACAGCCTCCGAGTAAACGCCGTTCTGGCTCGTGCTGTACTCCACCGTGCCGATGTTATTTACTGTGGTGCCAGTTCCAGCAGCAATGAGGTTCTGCGCAGTTCCGGGGCTGTAAGTCAGGTCAGCGCCCTTCGGTGCAATTGCCAGCCTGGCGTCCACCCGGTCAATCGTCCCTGTGACGCTGTCGGGCCAGTTGATGACGTACCGGCCTGCGTTAGTGCCGCTGACTGCCACATTGGTATAATCCAGCATGACCATCTTGTTTGTACCGGCGTTGGCGCTGTCATAAGAGGCCGTCAAACCGTTGATGGCGATGGAATCACTGCCGGCCAGATCGCTGGACCTCACAGTCACCGTGATCGCGTCATCGGCAACATGGATATTGCCGTCGTAGTTCTTCGGCTTGATGGTCACCACCGGAGTCACGGGCTTCGGCTTTGCGGTAAACCGTACGCTGTCTGTGTTGGATTTGCCGTAGCCGTCCGCAGCCTCCCGGTAGGCTTCCACAGTGAAGCTACCGACGCCTGTTACGGTTACAGTGCCATTCTTCTCATCAATCTCAGCGACACCGTTGCTCTCCTTGATGCTCCAGTGGATCGCGCCGCTGCCGGAGCCGCCTGTCGCGCTCAGGTTGAACGTATCACCGTAGCGGATATCAGCAGGCTTGTCGGTAATGGACAGGGGATTCTGGCTGGAGGCCACAATCTCGAAGGTGCCGGTTACAGGAGAGGCAAACTGGTAGTTGCCGCCCGGGTTGTCTGTGACCGTGACGGTGTATTTGCCCACCGCGATCCGGGGAGAAGGAAGCGTTACCGTGTACTCGCTCTCCGGGATGATACGGCCCCCGGAGTCTGTCACAGTGACGGTGGGGGTCTTTTCCGTACCGTCGTACTGAATGGCGGACGGCGAGCATTTGACGGTAGGCGGATTCGTATTCGCGGAAACCGTCACAGGATTCATCCTTACCGGCACGCTGTCCGTGTGGTTGCCATCAGTGGCGGCGGCCTTGTACCAGACGGTGTAGCTGCCTGCGTCCGCAGCCGTGGGAAGGTTGTAGCTGTAGTCGCCGCCATCCAGCGAATACATCATATTGCCGCCATCCGCCGTGCCGCCGGTCACCAGGGCCTGCGGACTGCCGGTGTAGGTCAGACCTGTAGCAGCTTCCGGCGCATCTGTCACCTTTGCCGCCGCCGGACTGATGGTACCCGTGGTGGTAGCGGGAGCCGTGACAGTGTATTTTTCCTTGACGCCGTCCGGGATCGTCAGACTGTCAATCATGACGGTCTTGTTCGTCCCCGCGTTCGCGTCCATGAAATGTCCCATGGCGGTCACAGTGTCAACGCTGTCACCTGCAGCCAGGCCGCTGAGAATGACAGTCAATGTGGCGGTCGTGTTGGTGTCATAGGACTTCTCTGCGGCAATCACAACGGCGGTGACGGGCTTCGGGGCCACGGTGAAGGTCCAGGTGTCGGTCAGACTTCCGGAGGTGGCTGTAATCGTGACGCTGCCGGACTTCTTGGTGGTCACCACGCCGGTACTGCTGTCGATGGCGGCAACGTTCGAGTCGCTGCTGCTCCAGGCCACCGCTTCGGTTCCGCCGGTGGCGCCCAGGTAGAGGGTGTCACCGTAGACCACGCTGTCCCGTTTGCCGGTGATGGTCAGGATAGGCTGACTGCCGTCAACGATCTGGAAGGTGGCGGTCGTATCCAACTGATAGTTGGTCCCCCTGTTCTTGATGGTGACGGTGGCAGTACCAACATTGATGTTATTGCTGTAGGTTGCCGTATACTCACCAGCCGGGATTACATTGCCGCTGTCATCGGTCACAGTGACGGTGGGCTTGTGTTCGCTGCCGTCATACTTGAAGCTGTTCTGGGACAGGGTGACAGTCGGGTTAGTCACAACGTTTTTGCTGATGGTCGCCTTGGTTGTTACGACATCGCTGTCCTCGTGTGTGGAATCGCCCAGCACCTTGGCATAAATTGTGTAGGTGCGTACCTTGGTCCCAGTGGGGATTTCGGCGGAATAATCTACAGCATTCAGCGAATAGACCACGATCCCCTGTAGAGAGGTACCTGAGTACTCATCAATCAGCTTTTGAGCTTCTCCGGTGTACACCAAATCGGTCAAGCCCTCCGGCGGCACGGCATATGCCGCCTTGCTCTTTGCAATGTAAAATGCCGTTGTGTCTTTGAACTGATAGTTGCCGCCCGTACTCTGGACCGTGACCTCTGCTCTGCCTGGATTGATATTGTTGCTGTAAGTGACAGTGTAGGTGTTTTCATCTAGGGGTACACTATTTACGCTCACGGCTACAGGAGGCTCTTGCGGAGTGCCGGTGTACGGCAGAGGATTGCTTGCCAGCTCCAGTTTGACCGTGGGATAGGCCAGTTTTTGCTTGATTTCCACAATCACCGATTTAGGCTCTGTATCACCGGCGCCGTTGTCGCCCTGCACTTTGTACCAGATTTGGTAAACACCTGCATTGGTCTCACCGGGAATCGACGTGCTGTAGCTGCCGTTTTCCGTTGTGGAATACACCACCTTGCCGTTGACCGCAGTACCGGGCGTCACAAGCTCCTGCTTAAAGCCGTTGTAGGTCAGATCGTTCGGCTTGGGGGCGTCTTTCAAAGCCGCGCTGCCTGCCTTGATGGTGAAGGTCCTGCTGCCGCTGACATTGTAGTTGCCGCCGGTTTTGGCGGTGATGGTAACGGTGGCGTTGGTGCCGATCTGTACATTGTTGCTGTAGCTCACATCGTACTCGCTGGCCGGAATCACGGTCGTACCGTCCTTGACCACCACGTCGGGCTTCTTCGCGGTGCCGTCATAGTCGAAGGTCTCGCTGGACAGCTCGATGACAGGATTTGTCACCGGCTTCGGCGCGATGGTCACCTCCACGCAGATTGCGGGACTGTCCTTGTAGTTGCCGTCGGCATCGGCCTGGGCCTTGTACCAGACAGTGTAGGTACCCGCGTTAGTCTCCTTGGGAACGGACAGGATATAGTAGGCTCCGTTCCGGGAATAGGCGAGGGTACCGTTTGTCGCCGTGACGCCGGTGACCAGAGGCTGAGGATTGCCGTCGTAGGTCAACTCAGGATTTGTCGCTCCTGTCAAACTGGCGGCCTTCGGGGTGATGGAGGCTGTCGGGAACGGGGGAAATTTGATGTCGTACCGGTCGTCGCTGGGGAGAGTTCCGGTAACGGTGACGGTCTTGTTCGTTCCCACATTGGCGTCACTGAATTTGCCGGTCAAGACGCCATTGAGGTTGATGGTGTCGCCGTTCAGCAAGTCGCCGTCTTTCCATGTGATAACCAGCTTGGCCGTGTCGTAGCCATCATACTCCTTATCCTTGGCGGTCACGATGGGCGTGACAGTCTTCTTTTCCGCGCTGAACGACCAGGTGTCCGAGACCTCGCCGTAGTTGCCGTCAGCCACTTTCTTTGCGGTGATCGTAACCGAGCCGGACTTGTGGACAGTTACCAGGCCGCTGCCGTCAATGGAGGCGGTCAGCGGGTCACTGCTCGCCCACGCCACAGCCCCTGTTATGGAACCGCCCACCGCGCTGAGGGTAAAGCTGTCTCCGTACTGGACCTTTCCGGGCTTATTCGTGATCGACAGCGGGCTTTGCCCCGCTGCGAGGATGGTGAATGTCTTTTTTGCCTCGGTGAAGGTATAATTTCCGCCGCCTTTTGCGGTGACCTTGACCTCGTAGTCTCCGGCTTTCGTCCAGTCCCCGGTCCCGTAATCGACGGTGTACTCTGTTGCCGGGATCACGCGGTTGTTATTGTCCTTGACCGTGACCGCCGGTTTATGCTCTTTGCCGTCATAGGAAGCCCCGCCGGGGTTGAACTCAATGGTGAGGTTGGTCACAGTCTGCGGGGCGATAGTCACTGTTCCCAGCGTTGTACCCGCCGTGTCGTTGTGGTTGCCGTCGCCCTTCACGCGGTACCAGACCTCGTAGCCGCCCGCGCTGGTGCCAGTGGGGAGGCTGGCGGAATAGGTCCTGTTGTCCAGCGAGTATTCCATCGTGCCTTCCGTGGAGGAACCCGCCGTGTCTACCAGCGTCAGGGGAAGGCCGGTGTACTCCAGATCAGCCGCTGCCGTGGGCGCGGTCACCTTTGTTTCATCCACATTCGCCTTGAAAATCGATGCGGTGGCAGTGGCGGGGTAGGTGATGAGGTAGTTCTCATGACCATTGCTGCCAGTAAAGTCCGGATTGGAGCTGTCAACCGTCACCTTTTTGTCCGTACCGGCGTTGGGGTCCTCGAAGCTGCCGGACAGAGTAATGCTAACGGTATCGCCGTCCACCAAATCGCTGGTGTTCAGCGCAGCGGTAACGGTGGCAGTTGTACTGCTGTCATAAGTCTTCGCCGCCGCCGTCACAACGGCTGTGACCTGCTTTTTGTCCGCGTAGAACGGCCAGGCAGCGGTCTGATCGGCGTAGCCGGGTTTGGTGCTGGTGGCTGTGACCGTGACAGAACCCACGCCGGTGATGGTGAGCAGTCCGTTGGTAATGCTGGCAATTGTGCTGTCGCTGACCGTCCAGGCTATTGTTCCGTCACCGCCTGTGGTCCCCAGCTGGATGGTGTCGCCATAGTAGACCCGCTCCCGTGTGCCGGTGATGGTCAGAGGCTTCTGGTCCGCCGGGAGGATTTCAAATTCGGCGGTGTTCTTGCCAGCTGTGCCGTCAAATGTGTAATTTCCGTCCGTGACCTCGGTAATGGTCAGGGTATACTTGTCCACGTTGATCAGATCACCGCTGTACGCCACCGTGTACTCGCTGCCATCGATCACAAACCCCTTATCGTCCTTGACAGTGACCGCAGGCTCCTGCTTCTCTCCGTTGAACGTCACTGAGGGCGGCGTCACCTGAATGGTGGGCGCGGTCACGGTGTTCTTGGCAATGGAAGCAGTTACCGACTGTGCCGCGCTGTCATTGTGGTTGTTGTCGCCCTGGGCCTTGTACCAGACGGTATAATTGTCCACATCCTTCGCGGTGGGAATGGCCGGAGTATACGGACCGTCCTCAGCCAGAGCGTAGACCATCGTGCCGTTGGACGCGCTGCCCGCCTCGGCCAACGCCTGCCCGGTGCCGTTGTAGGGCAGGTCTTCCAGGCCCTTCGGCGGCGTTGCAACCGACGCAGTACTCTTCGCAATCTCAAAGGTCCCCGTACCGTTTACGATGTAGTTGCCGCCGTTGGCGTTGGTGATGATGACCGTTGCCGTACCGGCGTTGATGTTGTCGCGGTAGGACAGGGTGTACTCGGTGCCGGGGATGAGCGTGGTGCCGTCCTCCACCTTGACACCAGCAGTACCCGGCTCCTGTTCGCTTCCATCGTAGGTATAGGTGCCGGACACGGTAACCTTCGGACTGATAACTTCCTTCGGCTTGATGGTCACGGTAACCGAGCCAACCGTTGTGCTGTCCTCGTGGTTGCCATCGCCGACTGCCTTATAAGTCACCGTATAAGTTCTCGCATCGGTCGCCTTGGGAATGCCTTCACCATAAGCGCCGCCATCCAGCGCGTACTCGATATGTCCGCCCGTTGCGGTGCCTCCGGTCACCAGCTCCTGCGGCTGTCCGGTGTAGGTCAGGTCTTTGGCCTGGGGGTAGGTGGCCAGCTCTGCGCTGCCCTTGCGGATCTCAAATGTCATGCTGCCGCTGACGGTGTAGTTGCCGCCCTCGCTGTTCGTGATGGTAACGGCGGCCTTGCCTACGTTCTTATTATTGCTGTAGCCTACCGTGTACTCGCTGGCCGGAATGACCGCCGAACCGTCCTTGATAATAACAGAGGGTTGTTTCTCGCTTCCGTCATACGTATAGTAGTAGGTTCCGTCGGCGTCCGTCTGCAAGTCGTTGCCGGACAGGGTGGTATTCGTGGTGTCCGCCGTCAATGTTTTCCGGCTGATGGTCACCTGGATCGACTGGGGCTCGGAATCGTTGTGGTTGGCGTCACCCTTTTCCTTGTACCAGACCGTGTAAGTGTCCGCGTTGGTCCCGGCAGGCACCGTCGCAGTATATACGCCGTCTCTGGAGCCGGAGTAGAGCGTAGTGCCTGCATGTCCGCCGGTCACAAGGTCTTGGGTTGAGCCGTCGTACTCACGATTATTTGCCGTCAGTGCCGGCGCTGCGGCGTCCGCCTTAAAAATGGACGCGGCGGTGTCGGGCGGGACGGTGATGTCGTACTTGGCATAGGTCAGATCAGCGACAAACGTACAGGTGAAGGTCACCTTTTTATTTGTCCCGACACGTTCGTCTGCAAAGGCTCCCGTCAGGGTCTGAGTTTTAATCTCGTCATCCCCGACCAGAGCGCCCTTCTCCCATGTGACGTGGAGGGTGGCGTCCGTCTTGCCGTCAAACACCTTGTCGTCCGCGGTGACAATGGCCGTGACCGGCTTTGGCAGGGCGCTGAGCGGATAGTCCGCCGTCACCGTGTCATAGTTGCCGCCGCCCGTCTTGGTGGCGGTGATTGTGGCGGAGCCTGCCCCCTTGATGGTCACAAAACCGTTGGCGTCAACCTCAGCGATATCCTCATCGCTGCTGCTCCATGTGACCTTGCTGTTGCCGGAGCCGCCTACCGCGCTCAGGGTAAAGCTGTCGCCGTAGTAGACGAGGCCGGGCTTGCCGGTAATCTCCAGCGGGTTCTGCTCCGATGTGCTGATGGTAAAGTCCGCTGTGGCCGTGTCAACGATATAGTTGCCGCCGGTGATATTCTCAACCCTGACCTTGTACGTGCCCTTGTCCGTCCAGTTCTCGCCGGAATCAGATACATATGTGGCCTTATACTCGCTCTTTGGGATCACGTTGTTCTGGGTGTCTCTGACCGTGACCTCCGGGTACTTCGCATTGCCGTCGTACTGTTCGCTGGGGGGCGTCAGCTCAATTTGAGGCGTCACAGACTGCTTGCCGATGGTCACTTCTACAGTGCCAACCGCGCTGTCCGTGTGGTTATTGTCGCCCTGGGCCTTGTAGTAGACCGTGTGTTTGCCGGCCTCCTTGGCCTTGGGGATGGACGGGGTGTAATTGACGCCATCCAGGGAATAGACCAGGGTGCCGCCCGTCACAGTACCCGCCGTAACCAGCTCTTGCGCCTTGCTGGCATCGTAGATCAGAGCGGCCACAGCTTCCGGAGCGGTATCCACCGTCGCGGCCTGCGCCAGAATGGACGCGGTGGCAGTGGCGGGATAGGTAATCTCATAGTTGGCCGCCTTCGGGTCAGAGATCGCCGGGGCAAGGCCGGTGATGGTAATGGTCTTATTCGTTCCAACGTTCGCGTTGTCGAAGGTGCCTGTCAGGTCCGGAATGTCGAACGTATCGCCAAACACCAGGTCGTTTGCGGCCACCTTAGCCTTTACGGTTGCGGCCGCGCTGCCGTCAAAGGGCTTGTTGACGCCGGTCAGCACAGCCGTCACCGGCTTCTTCCCTGCGGTAAACACCCATGTGGCGGATACGTCGCCGTAATTGCCGCCCTTGGAACGAGTCGCCGTCACTGTGATGGGCGTGTTCACGTCTTTCACGGTGAGCAGCCCGGTCTGGGCAAGGGTGGTGTCAGTGCCGCCATCAATCTTCCAGGTCACCGTTCCGTCGCCGGTACCGCCCGTGGTGCCCAGCTGGATGGTGTCGCCGTAATGGACCTGGGCCTTGATGCCGGTGATGGAAATTGCATCCTGGCCCGCCGGAAGGATTTTGAAGGTTTGGACGTTGGCCGTACCGTCATCGTTAATGACATAATTGGAGGTGTCCGGCGTGGTAATGGTGACGGTGTAGGTGTCCACATTCACCATACCAACATTGCCGTTTGTGCCTTCATTCTTCACCGTGTACTCACGCTCCGGAATTACACGGCTGTTGTCATCATAAACGGTGATATCGGGCTTCTGCTGGCTGCCGTTGTAGGTGAATGTATCCTGGGACAGTGAGATTGTAGGATTCGTTACCCTGTTTTTGCCGATCTCCACCGTCAGAGTGGCAGGGAGCGTATCGCTGTGGTTGGCATCGCCCAGCACCTTGTAGTCGATGGTGTATGTGCCGACCGCCGTTCCCACAGGGATGGCGGTGGAATAGTTCCCATTGTTCACGGAATAGACCACAGTGCCTTCATGGCAAACGCCAGCCGTGACCAGCTCCTGAGCCTCACCGTTGTACTGCAAGCCGGGGATTTCCGCCGGAGGTGTAAATGCGGGCGCTTTCCTTGTGATCTCAAAGGTAGCTGTACCGTTTACAATGTAGTTGCCGCCGTTGTTGTCGCTGACGGTGACCGTGGCCGTACCGGCGTTGACGTTGTCACGGTAGGATACGCTGTACTCAGTGTCAGAAATCTCGTCGCCGTTGTCCGTGACAGTGACGGTGGGTGTTTTCGCCGTTCCGTCATAGATGTAGGAGTAGACGCCGTTGGCTTCTGTCAGTCCGCTGCCGCTCAGCGCGATGGCGGGCGTGATCTCCCTGGACTTGATGGTCACGGACACCTGACTGGGCGCTACATCCTCATGGTTGGCGTCGCCCTTTACCATGTAATACACGGTATATTGGCCCGCGTCTTTGCCCTGGGGAATGATCGCCGAATAGGAGTCCTCTGCTCCTGTGCCGGAATACATCACGGTACCGCCGGTGGCTGTGCCTACGGTCACCAGGTCCTGTGCCGTGCCGTCGTAGGTCAGGTTATTGCCCTGGGGGCTCGAGGTCAGCACCGCGCTGGCTTTCTTGATGGCGAACGGTATTGTTTCGTCCGTAAACTGATAGTTGCCGCCCGCCTTTGCTGTGACGGTCACGGTTGCGTTGCCCACATTCTTGTTGCCGGTGATGCTCACACTGTAATCGCTGAGCGCGAGCACCGCGTTATTGTCCTTCGCCGTGACGGTCACATCGGGGTTCTTCGCGGTTCCGTCATAGGTGTAGGAGTAAGTGGGGGGCGTGACGGAGTTATCTGTCTGCAAATCGTTGCCGGACAGCGTGATGGCCACAGCAACCGGCCTGGGGTCGATACCGGCCTTGGCGGTGGCGGGATAGCTGACCGTGTACTTGCCGGTGTCCCCGGTCACAGCCGCAGCAGAGCTGTTCAGCGTGACCGTCTTGCCGGTTCCTGCGTTGGGATCCTCGTAGACGCCCGTCAGCCCGTTGATCCTGATGCTGTCGGCAGCGTCCACCAGATCGCCGGCCTTCACCGACGCTGTGATTGCGGCATTGTCAACGGCTGTGGTTCCATCGTAGACCTTCGCGGCAATGGTCACCTCCGCCACAACCGGCTTTGGCTTCACAGTAAAGGTCCAGCTATCTGTTGCGGGCGCGTAGTTGGAGACCGTCCGTACCGCCTCGACCGTGACGGACCCGGTACCTGTGATGGTGAGAACGCCTGTGGCCGGGTCAATTCCGGCGCTGGTCCCGCCCGCCTTAATGCTCCAGGTGACCTGCCCGTTTCCGGAGCCGCCGGCGGCCTCCAGCGTTGTGATTGTGTCGCCGTAATAGACCTGCTCGGGCTTGCCGGTGATTTTCAGCGCGCCCTGGGCCGCCGCCTTGATTTCAATCTGAGCGGTCGCGGTAAACGAATAATTCCCGTTGACCACATTCACAATGGTGGCCGTATAAGTGCCAGCCGCTGTCAGCAATCCATCCGTAACCGTCGAATCGTCGTTCGCCCATGTGACCGTGTACTGTTTGGGATCAATCACGGTATCGCCGTCCTTGACAGTGACTTTCGGGTCCTTCTTCGTGTTGTCGTACAGGAAGGAGGATTCCGACAGCTCCACCGTGGGCGTGACGGGCTTGGGGTCAATGGTCACGGGAATCGGGGTCGCATTCACGGCTACGCCGGTATAGTCGGCGGTCTCGTCTACCTTATAATAGACGGTGTAAGTACCCGCGTTGGTCCCGGTGGGAACCTCGGAGGAGAAGCTGGTCCCGTCCAGGGAATACACCAGGAAGCCTACGTTGGTCTGCCCCGCCGTGACCAGCGCCTGAGGCTGTCCGTTGTACGTCAGCGGATCGATTTCTGCAGGAGCGGTGTTGATCGTCGTAGTTGCCTTGGTGACGTCCGCAGTCACCGTATCGGGATAGCTGATGTCATATTTGGCTGTATCGCCGGTCACCTGGACCTTGGAGGTATCCAACGTGACGGTCTTCCCCGTACCAACGCCAGGGGTGTCAAAGGCGGCGGTGATGCTGGCCGGGTCGATGGTCACCGTGTCACCGTTGATTGCAGTGATGCTGGCAGAGGTCACGGCGGCGTCCGTCGTACCGTCATAGACCTTATTATCGACCACGATAGAAGCCGTAACGGGCTTGGGCTCGGCAGCAAAGGTCCACTGATCGGAGACCGGCAGGTAGTTCTGACCGCCGGGTTTGGTGGCCGTGATGGTGACCTCGCCAACGCCTGTGATCTCCACCTCGCCGGTGGCCGTGTCCACGGCGGCAGGACCCGTCACACTCCAGGTCACGGCGCTGCTGCTGGAGCCGCCGCTGGCTGACAGGGTGAACGTATCGCCGTAGAAGGTGTCGTTGGGCTTGCCCTCAATCACCAGCTCAGTCTGAGCGGTCTTACCGATGGAGAAGGTTGCTGTATTGGCGGTAACTCCGGTCAAATCGTAGTTGCCCTTCGGAGCGTCAGAAATTGTAATGGTGTAGGTGCCCTGGTTCGCCGGAGAAGCCACGTCACATGTCCATATGTACTCTTCCTCCGGCAGTACCGTCTTGCCGTCCTTGACCGTGACCGCGGGCAGCTTCACCGTGCCATCGTACACAAAGCTCTCGGGGGTCAGCTCAATGGTGATGCCGGTCAGCGGCTTGCGCTCGATGGTCACGTCCACGGGCGTTATTACATGATCGTAGTGGTTCTTATCTCCCACGACCTTGTAAAAGACGGTGTACCCCCCCGCTTCGGTGGCCTGGGGGATGGCCGCAGTATAAGTAGTCGTTGGGCTGTTCAGCGCATACTGGACTTCGCCGCCGCTGGTCTCGCCCGGCTCCAGAAGCTCATGGGCCTTGCCATCGTAGGTGATGACAGCCGCCCTCGGGGCCTTATCGAACACGATATGGGCTTTTTCGATCACAAATGTCGCCGAACCCGTCACGGTGTAATTGCCGTTCGGCTTGTCAATGATGTTGACCGTAGCGGTATTACCGGCATCTATGTTGTTTGCGTAGCGGATCTCATATTCGTCCGCGCCGATCAGTGCATCGCCGTCAACGACTGTAGCCGTGGGCTCTTTGGCATTGCCGTCATAGGTATAGCTGACAAGGGGGTCCCCGCTCTCGTCAAACAGCGTGATGGTCGGGTCCTTCACCGTCTTGGGGGCGATGGTGACATTCACATGCCCCACCTCGGAATCACTGTGGTTGCCGTCGCCCTTTACCTTATAATATACCGTGTAACTTCCGGCATTGGTCTCAGTGGGGATGCCTGGCTCAAAGTCCCCATCCGGCCCCACACGGTAAACCATCGTACCGCCGGACCCGGCGCCCGCAGTCACAAGCTTTTGGGCTCTGGTACTGAAGATAAGCGGGTCGCCCGCCGCCTCCGGGCCGGTGAGGACCTCGGCCTGCTTCTGCCCGATGGTAAAGCCTTTTGATACAGCGGTAAACGAATAGTTGCCGCCGTCCTTCGCTTTGACGGTCACGGTGGCGGTGCCCACGTTGACATTGCCGCTGTATTCCACCGTATACTCACCGGCCGGAATTTCCGTAGTACTGTCGGCCTCAGTCAGCGTGACAACCGGTTCCTTGGCGGTGCCGTCGTAAACAAAATGAGTCTCATCCAGCGTAATGATAGGGACTACCGATTTTTTGGCAATCGTCACCTTCACGCTCTGGGGGGCCTCGCCGGTGTAATTGGCCGTCTCCTGGATGCGGTACCAGACAGTGTAATCGCCTGCGTTGGTGCCTTTCGGGAAACCGGTGGAGTAGGGGCCGTCCTCGCTCAGGGCGTATTCCACCGGCACACCGGCGGGGTTAACCACTGGCGCAGTGTCAATCAGCTCCTGCGCCGCTCCCGTGTAGGTCAAAGCTGCAGCGCCCGGCTCTGCCGTAATCTCCGCAATCGCCTTGTGGATGGTCGCCTTGACGGTGGTGCTGGAGTAGGAAACGTCGTAGTGTTCAGAATTTTTGCCGGTAATCGTTGCGCCCGTTATATCTACGGTCACCGGTTTATCCACCCCGGCGTCCGCACTGCCAAAGGTGCCGGTCAGACCGGTAATGATAATCTCATCCCCAGACAGAACGTCCTCTTTCACAACGGCATGGACAGTGGCGTTCGTATTGGTGTCATAGGGTTTATCATCCGCCGTCACGGTGGCGGTGACGGCCTTCTTGCTCGCGGTGAGCGTCCAGGTGGCGGTGGCGTCCTCATAGTTGACCACACCGGTGTCAGGGTCCTCGCCGGATTTGGTCGCTTTCACCGTGGCCTTTCCATCGCCAACGATGGTGACCTGTCCGCCCTGGTCCACCGTCGCCACGTCCGCGCCGTCAACCGTGATGATCTCCCAAGTGACAAGGCCGTTGCCCGAGCCGCCGGACGCACTCAGGATAAACTGATCCCCGTAGGTGACCGTGTTGGGCTTTTCGGTGATGGACAGGGACTCCTGGGTCCGTAAGGTGATTTGGAAGGGGACCTCAACGTCCGCGAGGTCATAGTTCCCGCCCGCTTTATCGGTAACGACCACCTTTGCCGGATGATCCGGGGTGCTTACGTTCCGGTTGTTCACATACTCGAACTGGTACTCGGTTTCCGGCAGGACGGTTTTCAGCTCCCCGTCCTTGACTGTGACCTTGGGCTCCTTATACCCACTGTCATACAGGTATGTATACTCGGACAAGGTGACATCAGGGGTGAGCTGCTTGCGCTGGATTTTCACGTCACTGATCTCGGTGGGACCGACGGCAGTATAGTTGTCCGTCACCTCTACCTTGTACCAGACCGGGTAATCCCCCGCGTTGGTGCCGGTGGGGATGGCGGTGGAGTAAGTACCATTTTCAGCCGCTGCAAATTTGATCTCCAGGCCGTCCGCTATCGCTGCGGGGTCCAGCGTGCCCGCAGTAACCAGCTCCTGCTCCGCGCCGTTGTAAACCGGCTTTATGGCGGCAGGCTCCGTGGCAATCGGGCTGATTTTGTTGATGATTAGAGTGAGCGGATCGCTGACAGCGGCCTCAAAGTTCTGCATTTCCGGGAGGCTGACAATCACGTCATAGGTGCCCGCGTCAGTGGGCAGACCGCCCGTGTAACCGGCATCGCCCTGTTTCTTGTGGGAATACTGGAGATACTCCTCCAAATTGTCGTCTGGAGATAAGATATTTATTCTCACAAGCGGGAGATCCCCTGCCTGCGCCTGGGTGCTTGCCTCCACCGGCTTGCCGTCATAGTCCACTTCGACCGGAACGGGCTTAGCCGTGGTATCCCACTCCAGTGCAGGCCGGTCCTGACTCACAGTATAAATCTTGGTGAAGGTCCCGCTGAAGGTGATACCGGTGACCGTCATTGTAATTTCACCGGCGTCTTTACGGGGCTCATAGTTCACCCTATAGTCAGTATCCTTCACCAGTTCCTGACCGGAGCCGTCGGTCAGGGTAACTGTAATTTTTACCTCTTCCGGCTTGATCGTGCCGTCATAGACCAGATCAGCCAGATCACTCTCGTCTACAACAACCTCGACCCCGTTGCCGCAGAAGCACGTTCCAGTCCCGTCCTGCTGGAAGTCAAACGTACACGGTTCCGACTCTGCTATTCCGCAGGCGTCGCAGGTCCATGTATGGGTGGTGGTACCGTCATCGTGCGTACAGCTTTTATCGGAATGGTCCATGCACTGACCAACGGTAACCTGCCTCGCCGACGCCATATCTTCCGATGGGATACGATTGCCCTCGGTATCGAAATAGACGCAGCCCGTTTCCAGCAGAGCGTCAAAATCACCGTCCTCCGTCCGAATCGCGGCAGCTACGCCGGAATAGCTGCCGGCGGAGAGCTTCACGTCCGCACCGGAAGCAACGTCCAGGGCATAGGCGGTGCTTGTGATGGATACGTCCGGATCCGTGACGCGCAGGATACCGTCAGGCTGAACCTCCACACCATTACCGTTCCTGGCGATAATATGACCGCCGTTAATCAGGTACAGTTCACCTGCCTCAGTGACCTGTATGGCAGTTGACTGCGGTGCGCTCATGGTATACCCGTTCAGCATCATTTTCACGGGTTCCACTACCCGAAACGGGGCTTCAAACTCCTGATTATCCAGGAATTTATAAACTCCGGCAGGTGCGGCAGAACCGTCGTCCAGTATCGCAGAATCCATTCCGTCTAACTGGTCCAGCAGATCAGCGCAGGGCGACAGATCCACTTGCCGCTGCTCCTCGCCGCTCAGTTCGTCATACAGGGCGTAAATTTCACTGATCTGAGCCCGGACCTGCTCCGCATTGTGCGCCGAAACGCTTCGGGGCAGCTGGCGGATCAAGTCCTCAATGGGACAGACCGGACAGACAAACGTACACGGCGCGCCGGGATTTCCCGGGGCATAGCCGCAGGCAGCGTCGTGTTCATGCAGGCAGGCCAGCGTTTGTGTGATACATCCGCTGTCCTGTGTACACATATGCGCACACAAAGCCGGTTCGTCCGCTCCGGAAGCATCGTCCGAAGCCGGATAGCACGCGGCCGTATGCTCATGAATGCAGTTCGTTTCCGCTGTATAGCAGCCATCGCTGTGGCTATGCGTACATTCCTGTTCCAATACCGGCGAAACATACCCGCACTCACCGGTGTGCGCCGGATGATGCGGGCACAGCCCGCCGTCCGCTCCCACACCGGAGGCAAAAGCCTCCACAGGAAGCAGGTTCAGGCACAGCGCCAGAGTGATGATGAAACTTTGTACTCTGCGTTTCATGCTATAACCTCCCAAGCACATGAGGGCGCCGCGTCCAGGGCGCAGATTCCTCAGTTTAATCCTCTTGATTTTACCACCGGAAAGGCAAATTGTCCACTGTTGAAGCAAGAATTTTCATAACGAATTCCCTGGTCAGCCAGTGCCGCGGAGATTCTCTCTGCGCCAAGTCGCTGCCCCGGTTTAAGAATTGACGCTGGGCACACAAGTTTCTTGTTTCTGGCATGATGTTCTCTCCTTTCCGTTGATTGCAAGGCAAGTATACTCGAAAGGCATGGCGAAAGCTATCACCACTACCAACCAAGAATGAGAGACAAACGAAGCAAATGCAACAATGGCGGGAAATGAAAAATAGCCCTCTGCGGTTCACCGGATAGGTTCCGGCGAACCGCAGAGGGCTGCTTGCCTTTATGAAAGACTGATCTTAGAGTGGTGGGGAGTTCGACTCACCTTATTGAGAAAAAGGGCTTTTTGCATCTCCGGCTTCGTTATTTTGAAAAAACGGAGTCGCATTTTTAACTTTCAAACTTTTCAATCTACATTTTCTCGTTTTTTCGTATTTATGCAAGAACACCGCATTTTCATGCGGTGTTCTTGCTGTGCATCTTTTTTATCAACACATTTTGGAATAAGCGGTCAAAATCGATTTTTATAGATTCGCATCTAAAACCAGATCAAATCATAGTGAAATGGGTTCAATTGGGAAAAGAGGAGTAGCGCAATGAGTGCGCTCTGATATTTGGAAAAAGTCGGAGCAAGCAATATGAAATTTGCTCCGATGTGCCTTGTGTTGATGAAAAAGATGCACGTTTAGAAGCTTAATAGTGTGAAATATCCAGTGTTTTCATATTTTGCGGATAAATACAGTTCTTATAAGAGTGGCTTAAAATCCAACAATTTCCGTGCGTGAACAGCAATACCAAGTCCATTTGGGATACTAACTGCAGTTTTTCCAAGTGCAGTGTTATGCTGTTTGATTTCAGTAATCTCACCTGTGATTGGATGGAGGTAGACAGCTCGATTAATGCCTACGAGCTTTATTCGAGTTCCTATCATTAAACCATCTTTTCCAGAAAAATGCCCTTCATTATAAATAAGCACTGGAGAACCGCTTGAACCGCCATATATAGCTGCATCTATTACGAAACATGGAGTCCCATTAAAATCATAATGTAAAGATGAAGCGGTAATTCCTTTTCGAACTAGCGGAAGATTATTAGTCTCATCCCAAAGTCCATCTGGATAACCAATAATCGTAACATCTTCAATATGTGAAAACTCATTCGTCTCCTCCGTGGTAGGGAGGTCTTTTTCAGTCGCAAAAACCATATATAAGTTATACTCGTCTGGTTTATACTCTTTGTAAAACTGATGTATTGGAAGTACACACAAATCAACGTTATTGTCTGGATGAAAAATCCAAGCTTTTTCAAAATTCGATATTTGATATGTATGGTTTTTCCCAGGAATATAATTATGACTATCATCGCAAAGAGAAAAAACAAGGTAACCTGTGGTTGCACCACGAACAACGTGTTTATTCGTTACAATGACTGGTATAGTTACGCCTTCTTTGGAAGTAGAATATTGAAAGAAAAATCCTGTTCCACATGACTGACCATGTGGAGTATCGCACACTATACGAATCGTTAAATGAATTAGAGATTCAGATGCCGTCATTGTGACAGTCCTTTCCATATATGGCCGAAATATTTATAATTATAACATAAGATTCATTAAAAGCATTTTGGTTCCGGGCTTACAAACGCTGAACTCATATTTCAAAGTTTTACTCAAATTGATATTCTGACTGAGGAGAAAGCATTGAAGCAATTTCTTCAATACAACGATATGTAGAATATTCGAAAGTCATTTCTCCAATGGTAATTCCGCGTCGCCCCCGTTCAACTGACTTCGAGAAAAGAGCAGTATATACTTCTATCAGTCTGTCCGACAATGGAATGGGCTTTTGCCCTTCTCCACGGTTTATGATTTGAGTTTCCTCATCATAAGTTTCCTGAGAAGAAAGGAGCCAGTTAACTCGAAGATTCACATTAGGGCGTAGTAGGATGTTGACCATTGGAGCTGGCTCAGAACCCATCATAAATTTGTTATACAATTCTATATCATACATTTGAAGAGCAAGCATAATGGGTACAATGTAACATGAGGCGAAGAGTTTTGCGTTTTCTTCTGAAAATCCTCTGGAATGCTTTTCAATAGCGTTGCTAGCTATTTTCATCATTCGTCCATATCGCTCTGTTTCTCGTAATGAAAATTTGAAATACTTTGCAGATTCAATCGAAACAATATCAAAAATATAATGTTGCCCCATATTAAGCTGATTGCTAATGAAAGCCTCTAAATCGATGCTTCGCAATGATATTCGCAAGTCAAAAAACTTATCTAAGTATCGTGTCGCATTATATTCTAAACCGTAATAGCTTTTCACTGTGGATTGCAACTGAGATAGACTTACCGCAAACACGAAAGTTACACGGTTATCGTCAAAGTAATGCTTAATTCGTTCTAAAAAACGAATTGCATAGTCTGGCTTGCAGCGATCAAGTTCGTCTATAAAGAAAATCAAACGATTTCCGTGTTCTTGAATTAAATGATCGATGAAGTCTTTGATCAGATTGCGCGTGTTATTTTCACTTTTCAAATCCCCAAAAGTGTCAGAGCCTTTTATCTGTTGCAAAAGAGTAGAAATATCATGGCCACTTAACGTAGAGGCAAGTGCAGCCACTACATCACTTAGAGAACGACTTTTTTCGGGCGTGAATTCGCTCTGATTGTTACTGATTGTAGCATAGATGAGCGATAAAATTGGATCATTATGGTTATCATTTATCCAGGCGTCATAATAGACCGTTGTATAACTTTCTGGAATTTTGAATTTAGAATTTACAGTTCCTAACGCAACTTTTCTGGATTCATCATCCATTGAGGAGCAGGGATTTTGAGCATCCAAAAGCAACTTTATTTGTTTTATGAAAAAAGTCTTACCTGAGCCCCATTCCCCATTAAGAGCTATTGAATAACAATCATCTTCCATGTTTGCTAAGAGTGTCATAAATTGCCTAATATCCTGAACTCGGCCTATTACATCAGATTTTAGTAATTTAAGTACGTTTTCATCAGTTGGTTTATAGCTATAATTTTTCATAGCCTACCTCCTTGCCGATGGTGTAAAAATGGAATATCCAAATACTAGATGAGTAATTGTTCTCCTTGCCTTGGCTTATCCGCATTCCTAAGTTTTCTTCATTTTATCAGAATGTGAAACTCATAGCAACCGTATTTTCAGGATTCTTCGCTCGTTTGAATTTCTCTTGCTGTACCGCCGTGAACATCTCATCCAAAATAATGGCCTCATGGGTATCGGTATAAAGGTACCGATCCATGAGACCATCGTTTTCTATTTGAACCGCACCAGTGCTAACTGTCTTCTGGAGCAGCACCCGTCCGGTGTATTTTTCATTGGAGAGCAGTTTGTCAATTG
>ERZ779621.171-NODE-171-length-40505-cov-13.720816_pt1 | contig 40505 bp, 33 predicted proteins | sample MGYA00514215_ERZ779621 | MGnify/ENA primary metagenome ERZ779621 (study PRJEB29562, sample SAMEA4376715) | mouse gut metagenome | isolation source: Cecum | study: EMG produced TPA metagenomics assembly of the A DSS colitis mouse model was used to assess the...
GGCTGGATGAACGACATGTGCCACTATCTGAAGCTGGACCCCTGGTTCCGCCAGGGCAACCACAAGGACATCACCTTCTCCATGTTCTACGCTTTTTCGGAAAACTACGTCCTGCCCCTGAGCCACGACGAGGTGGTCCACATGAAGGGCTCCGTCCGGGGCAAGATGCCCGGGGACGAGTGGCAGCAGCTGGCGGGCGTCCGGGGCTTTTACGGCTACACCATGGCCCATCCCGGAAAGAAGCTGAGCTTTATGGGCGTGGAGCTGGGCACCGAACAGGAATGGCACTTCGAGGACCAGCTGGACTGGGGCGTGCTGAACAGCGAGGGCAACCGGCAGCTCCATCAGTATATCAGGGACCTGAACCGCTTCTATCTGAGCGAGAGTGCCCTGTGGGAGGATGACTACAGCTGGGAGGGCTTTCAGTGGCTGGTGCCCGACGACAACCAGAACAATGTGGTGGTGTTCCTCCGCCGGAACAAATCCGGCGAGGAACTGCTGTGCGCCATCAATTTCAATCCCAACACCTATGATGATTACCGCTTCGGCTGTCCCCAGGTAAAGGAGTACGTGGAGGTCTTCAACTCCGACGCGGCCGTTTACGGCGGCACCGGGGCGGTGAACGGCGCCCCCTGCAAGGTGGAGTGGATTCCATCCCACGGCCAGGAGAGTTCCGTATCCATCCGGATTCCGCCCTTCGGCGCGGTGTTCCTGAAGGGCCGGGGAAAGCTGCGGGCCAAGCCCCAGCCCAGAAAGGCCAAGGAGGTCCCCGCCGGTGAGGCCCAGTCCGTGAAGCGGACCCGCAAGCCGGCCGCCAAGGAGGCACCCGCCGTCACGGAAGCGCCCAAGAAGCCGGGCCGCAAGCCTGCCTCCGCCAAAAAGGCCGCCGCGCCCGCCGCGGCGGAAAAGAAGTCCGCTCCCCGGGGAAGGAAGAAGACGCCTTCCGCGGCTGAATAAATACGAGAGGATAGAAAAGCCATGAAAAAAGAGTGTATCGCAATGCTCCTGGCAGGGGGGCAGGGCAGCCGCCTGTACGTGCTGACCAGCAACGTGGCCAAGCCCGCTGTGCCCTTCGGCGGGAAGTACCGCATCATCGATTTTCCCCTGTCCAACTGCACCAACTCCGGTATCGACACCGTAGGCGTGCTGACCCAGTACAAGCCCCTGGAGCTGAACAGCTACATCGGCTCCGGCCAGCCCTGGGATCTGGACCGCATGGACGGCGGCGTCCACATCCTGCCCCCCTACATGCGTGAGGGCGACAAGGGCACTTGGTTCAAGGGTACCGCCAACGCCATCTACCAGAACATTGGCTTCGTGGATATGTACGATCCGGAGTACGTGGTGATCCTCTCCGGCGACCACATCTACAAGATGAACTACGATAAGATGCTGGAGGCCCACAAGGCCGCCAATGCCGCCTGCACCATCTCCGTGCTGGAAGTGCCCTGGGACGAGGCTCCCCGGTTCGGCATCATGGCCGTGGACGGGGAGGACAACATCACCGAGTTCCAGGAGAAGCCCAAGCAGCCCAAGAGCAACCTGGCCTCCATGGGCATCTACATCTTCACCTGGCAGAAGCTCCGTCAGGCCCTCATCGAGGACGAGGCGGACCCCAATTCCAGCAACGACTTCGGCAAGAACATCATCCCCAAGTTCCTGGCCGCCGGCGAGAAGATGATTGCCTACCGCTTTGACGGCTACTGGAAGGACGTGGGCACCCTGGAGAGCCTCTGGGACGCCAACATGGATATGCTCTCCCGCGGCGACCTGGACCTGCTGGAGGACAGCTGGCCCATCTACGCCCGCCTGCCCAGCCAGCCCCCGGCCTACATCGGTAAGTCCTCCCTGGTGGAACACTCCGTGGTCACCCAGGGCTGTGAGATCACCGGCACCGTGAAGAACTCCGTCCTGTCCCCCGGGGCCCGGGTGGAGGACGGTGCGGAGGTACACTACTCCGTGCTGATGCCCGGCGTCACCGTGAAGCGGGGCGCTGTGGTGCGCTACGCCATCCTGGGCGAGAACTGTCAGGTGGACGCGGGCGCCGTGGTGGGCGCGGACCCGGAGAGCTGCGAACCCGATGAGTGGGGCATCACCGTACTGGGCCCCGGCACCGCCATTGCCGCCGGGGAGACGGTCAAGCCCAAGACAATGCTCAACAGCGAGCATAAGGAGGTGTCCAGATGAAAGGCAAACTGCATGGCATCATCTTTTCCTATGAAAAGCGCAGCGGCCTGCGGGAGCTGACGGAGTCCCGTATGCCCGCTTCCGTCCCCTTCGCGGGACGCTACCGTCTCATCGACTTCATCCTCAGCAGCATGGTCAACGCCGGCATGACCGACGTGGGCGTAGCCATCCAGGGCAACTACCAGAGCCTGCTGGACCACCTGGGTTCCGGCAAGGACTGGGATCTGAGCCGGAAGCACGGCGGCCTGCGCCTGCTGCCCGCCTTCGCGGATGACAATGTGGTGGGCGGCATCCGGGAGTACCGGGGCAAGATGGAGGCCCTGGCGGGGGTCCGCTCCTATCTGGAGGGCATCCGCCAGAAGCACGTGGTCCTGGCGGACAGCGACCTCATCATCAACATTCCCATGCAGGATGTGTATCAGGCCCACATCGCTTCCGGCGCGGACATCACCGCCGTATGCACCAGCAACGTGGAGTCTGACGCCGACGTGACCTTCTTCCGCCTGGACGATACCGGCCGGGTGCGGGAGACCCTTTTCCCCCTCCGGGACCGCACCGGCTGCCACCGCTCCCTGGAGATCTATGTCCTGTCCAAGGAGCTGCTGCTGAACCTGGTGGACGAGTGCATGAGTCATGATCTGGCCAGCTTCCGGGGTGCGGTACTCCAGGCCAAGGCCAGGGAACTCCACATCCAGGGCTACGTCTGGGACGGCTACGCCGCTCAGATTCGCTCTGTGAAGGAATACTATGACCGCTCCCTGGAGCTGCTGGATCCGGCCATCCGCCGGGAGATCTTCCCCGCCGGCCGGCCCATCCATACCAAGGAGCGCAACGACGCGTCTACCTACGTGGACCCCGCCGGGGTCTGCTGCAACTGCCTCGTGGCCGACGGCTGTACCATTGAGGGCACGGTGGAGAACTCCATCCTCTTCCGGGGCGTCAGTGTGGCCAAGGGCGCGGAGGTGAAGGACTGCATCCTCATGCAGGACACCACCGTCAGCCGGGACGCGGTGCTGCAGAATGTCATCGCCGATAAGGACGTGGTGGTAAAGGAATCCTGCACCCTCATCGGCCACGCCAACTATCCCATGACCATCGCCAAGGGCAGCAAAGTGTAAGAAAAGTCATAAAGGAGGGGGATGTTCCTCCTCCTCCTTTATTGATTGCTACAATTCTGCGCCGGAAGACGGTGCAAAACGGCTGGAAATCTTTACTTTTCCGCCGGGGCGGAGTATACTGCCCATTGTGGGGAGCGGACACGCCGCCGCTGCGGGCGGCCCGGCTGGAACAGGGCGCTTCCCAAGCTCTAAAGGAGGTTTTTCCCAATGAAGATTTTGTTTGCGACTTCTGAGGCGGTTCCCTTCTGCAAAACCGGCGGCCTGGCCGATGTGGCGGGCAGCCTTCCCCAGGCTCTGGCCCAGGCGGGCAACGAGGTGGAGGTGATCCTGCCTCTCTATCAGCGGGTAGCGGACAAGTGGAAGGATCAGATGGAATTCATCTGCCACATCGAGGTGCCCCTGGGCTGGCGGCGGGTCTACTGCGGCCTGTTCCGTCTGGAGAAGGACGGCGTGATCTGGTACTTCGTGGACAACGAATACTATTTCAAGCGGGACGCCCTTTATGGACACTACGACGACGGGGAGCGCTACGGCTTCTTCTCCCGGTCCATCATCTCCCTGCTGCCCGCCCTCCAGTTCATGCCGGAGGTGATCCACTGCAACGACTGGCAGACCGCACTGGTGCCCATCTACCTGAAGGACGAGTGCGTGCGCTGGCCGGAGATCCGCGGAATCAAGACGGTGTTTACCGTCCACAATATTGAGTATCAGGGGCGTTACGGCAAGGAGACCCTGGAGGATCTCTTCGGTCTGGCCCCCGGCTGGTTCACTGACGGCACCATCGCCATGGACGGGGACGTGAACCTGCTCAAGGGCGCGCTGATGACCTGCGACGCCATCACCGCCGTCAGTCCCACCTATGCCCAGGAGCTGCGCTACTCCTTCTTCGCTCACGGCATGGAGAGCGTTATCCAGCGCAATGCCGGAAAGGTGTACGGCGTACTCAACGGCTTGGACATGGAGCGCTACGATCCCGCCAAGGGCGCGGGCATCAAGGCCAAGTTCAGCGTGAAGAACATGGCCGGCAAGGCCAAGAACAAGGCCTGGCTCCAGGAGCAGATGAGCCTGGCGGCGGACCCGGAGGTGCCCATCATCGGCATCGTCAGCCGTCTGGTGAGCCACAAGGGTCTGGACCTGATCTGCAAGGTCTTCGATCAGATCATGGACCTCAACTGCCAGTTTGTTGTGCTGGGCAGCGGGGACTGGAATTACGAGCAGTTCTTTGAGCAGAAGCGGGGCCAGTACAACGGCCGGATGGGCCTCTACCGGGGCTACAACGAGGAGCTGGCCAACGCCATCTATGCCGGCGCGGACCTGCTGCTGATGCCTTCCAAGAGCGAGCCCTGCGGACTGGCCCAGATGATCGCCATGCGCTACGGCACGGTGCCCATCGTCCGGGAGACCGGCGGACTGAAGGATACCGTCCATCCCTATGAGGCCTGGTGCGGCGCGGGCAACGGCTTCACCTTCGCCGACTACAACAGCGGCGACATGCTCTATGTCATCCGGCAGGCGGTGGAGCTGTATTACGACAAGCCCACGGAATTTGCCAATCTGCGCCGGGCCGGCATGACCGAGGATTTCAGCTGGAGCCGCAGCGCTCAGGCGTACAACGAGATCTATCAGAGGATCTGTTCATAACGAAGCCGCGATCCCAACCGGGCGGGGCTGCCTCTCTGCGCAGCTCCGCCCTTCTGCTCCACCAAACCAACAGAAAAGAGGACACACCGATATGGAAAAAATGACCAAGGACTCCATGAAGAAGGCCATTATTGACAAGCTGCGCCTGAACTTCGGCTGCACCGAGGAGGAGGCCACCGAAGCCAATATGATGAAGGCCTGCGCCATGGTATTGCGGGACCGGATGAGCGCCCACGCTGTAGAGACCCGCTCCAAGGTCCGCAAGCAGCAGCTCCGGCAGGTCCACTATATGTCCCTGGAGTTCCTCATGGGCCGCAGTCTGATGAAGAACGCCTACAACCTGGGCGTTGTCGAGCCCATGCGTCAGGCCATCGAGGATCTGGGCTTCAAGCCCGCCCATATTTTTGACATGGAGCCTGACGCGGGATTGGGCAACGGCGGCCTGGGCCGTCTGGCGGCCTGCTATCTGGACAGCCTGACCACCCTGGAGATCCCCGCCTACGGCTATTCCATCTGCTATGAGCTGGGCATCTTCAAGCAGAAGATCGTGGATGGACAGCAGCTGGAGCTGCCCGACAACTGGAAGGATCAGGGCGACGCCTGGCTGATCCCCCGCCCGGATGAGGTGGAGGAGGTCCATTTCGGCGGAAAGCTCCGTGAATTCTGGGACGGCGGCCGGATGCACGTGGTCAACGAGGATTACACCCGGGTGCTGGCTGTGCCCTGCGACATGTCCGTGGCAGGTTACGGCACCAAGCACACCAACGTCCTGCGCCTGTGGGACGCCAAGAGTCCCACGCCCATTGACATGGGCCTGTTCAGCCAGGGCCAGTATCTGAAGGCCAACGAGGAAAAGGCCATGGCCGAGGTCATCGCCAAGGTTCTCTACCCCGAGGACAACCACTATGAGGGCAAGAGCCTGCGCCTGCGCCAGCAGTATTTCTTCGTGTCCGCCACCATTCAGTCCATCGTCCGTAAGCACATCCAGGCCTACGGCACGCTCACCAATTTCCACGAGAAGAACGTCATCCAGATCAACGACACTCATCCCACCCTGGTCATCCCCGAGCTGATGCGCATCCTCATGGACGACGCGGGCCTGGATTGGGACACCGCATGGAACATCACATCCAACTCCGTTGCCTACACCAACCACACGGTACTGGCCGAGGCTCTGGAGCGCTGGCCCCAGCAGCTGATGCAGTCCCTGCTGCCCCGTATCTGGCAGATCATCTGCGAGATTGCCCGCCGGTGGCAGGAGAAGGTCACCGCTTTCTACTGCGGCGACGAGAACAGGATCCGCAACATGGCGGTCATCTGGGACGGCGAGATCCGCATGGCCAACCTGTGCATTGCCGGCGGCATGGCGGTCAATGGCGTGTCCGCCCTCCACAGCGACATCCTCCGAAAGGACGTGTTCCGGGATGCCTGCAACATGGAGCCCGATAAGTTCAAGAACGTCACCAACGGCATCGACCACCGCCGCTGGCTGGCAGAGATCAACCCCGGCCTGAACCAGCTCATCTGCGACCTCACCGGCAGCAGCGCCTATCTCCTCCATCCCGGAACGGAGCTGCCCAAGCTGGAAAAGTTCGCTGAGGACAAGGAGGTCCTCCTCCGTCTGGACCAGATCAAGCGGGCCAACAAGGAGGCCTTTGCCAAGTATGCCAAGAAGGCTCAGGGCTTTGCCATCAACCCGGATGCCATTTTCGACGTCCAGGTCAAGCGCCTCCACGAGTACAAGCGGCAGCTGCTGAACGTGATGCACATCATCCATCTCTACCACCAGCTTCAGGATAACCCCAATATGGAGATGCAGCCCCACACCTTTATTTTCGGCGCCAAGGCTGCTCCCGGCTACGCTGTGGCTAAGCGGATCATCCGCCTCATCAACTCCCTGTCCGCCCAGATCAACCAAGACCCCATCTGCAAGGATAAGCTGCAGGTCTTCTTTATGGAGAACTACCGGGTATCCCTGGCGGAGCTGCTGATGCCCGCCAGCGAGGTGAGCCAGCAGATTTCCACCGCGGGCAAGGAGGCCAGCGGTACCGGCAACATGAAGTTCATGATGAACGGCGCGCTGACCGTTGGCACCCTGGACGGCGCCAACGTGGAGATGCACGAGGTACTGGGGGACGAGAACATGTTCCTCTTCGGCCTGAAGACCGAGGAGGTCAAGGAGATGCGGGACATCGGCTACAACCCCTTCAATCTCTATGCCCGGGATCCCAACCTCCACCGCGTGCTGGATCATATCAGCAACGGCTTCCGGGACGGCGTGCGCTACGACGACCTGGTACAGCAGCTGCTGCTGGGCGTGAACGGCTCCCCCGCCGACCAGTATATGCTCCTGGCCGACTTTGCTTCCTACTGTGCCGCCGAGCGGAAAATGACTGAGACCTATGCCGACCGCCAGAAGTGGAACCAGATGAGCCTGTGCAACATTGCCCGTTCCGGCATCTTCGCCGCCGACCGCTCCATCGCGGACTATGCGGAGAGAATCTGGCACGTGCCCTATAAGAAGTGATACGGGGGCTGTTCTTTTTCTTCTTGAAAGAAGAAAAAGAACCAAAAAGAAAAACTTTTAATGGCCCCCCGCCTGCCTTTATTGCTTCTCTTTTTTATAACAGTCAGTGCCAGAAGGGCGCGGAACGTGAGTTCCGCGCCCTTCATCTTTTGGAGTTACAGGGAAAGCCTCAGCTCTCTGCCGGCCTCTCCACTGCCCGGACAAATTCCACGCCGGGATAGCAGGTCTCCAAAAACGCCTGCCCGTCCTCAGTTGTTGTCAGCGCCTCTTCAAGGAGGGAGCGGAAGTGTTCATCCAGCTCCTCCCTCCCGGTACTGGACGCCAGGAAAAAGTCCTGATCTGTATTCATCAGCACTCCGATCGCCGCGTCCTCCTCCGTAGTCAGGAGGTCCTCCGCAGGCAGGAACGCTACGTCTACGCCTCCATCCGCCAGCGCCTGGGCCGTGATGCCCCCGGCGGTGCCGATGGTCACAGTGGCAGGCTCCCCTAAGGTGCAGCCTACTTCCTCCAGCGCGCCGTCCAGCAGACTGGATAGCTCCCCCAAGCTGTCCAGCATCCGGTCCGTGTCCTCCCAATCCACCATGACCTCCACGCTCAGGATCTCCAGGAACAGAGGGCGGGACTTCTCTGCCGGCTGATTTTCCTCCGGCTGGACAGAGACCGGCGGCGGGGAAGGCTCCGGCGGCGTCTCCGGCTCTGCCTGGCGGCACCCGGCCAGCAGCAGGCAAACCGCCGCCAGAGCCCATACGATCCTTATCTTCATCTCACGCCAGCCCCAGCTCCGCCATCTCGGCATTCACCCTGTCCTCGCAGGACCGCATGGCCGAAATGGTCCGCTCCATCAGGGTGTCCAGATCCCAACCCAGAAGCTCCGCTCCCTGGCGAATCACGTCCCGGCTGCATCCGGCGGCAAATTTCTTATCCTTGAACTTCTTCTTGAGACTGCTGACTTCCATATCCTGAGTGCTTTTGCTGGGGCGCATCCGGGCGGCGGCGCCAATAAGGCCCGTCAGCTCGTCGGCGGCGAAGAGGACCTTTTCCATCTCATGCTCCGGCGCTACGTCGGAACACGATCCGTAGGCGTGGCTGATGACAGCGTGGATCAGCTCCTCACCGGCCCCGGCCTCCTGAAGAAGCTCCGGTGCTTTCCTGCAGTGCTGTTCGGGCCACTGCTCAAAGTCAATGTCGTGGAGCAGGCCCGCCAGAGCCCAGAAATCCGAACGGTCTCCGTAACCCAGCTCCCGGGCGTACCACGCCATGACGCCCTCCAGGGTCAGGGCGTGGAGGATATGGAAGGGCTCCTTGTTGTACCGGCGCAGCAGAGCCAGCGCCTCTTCTCTGGTGTGCAGCATGATGGTATTCTCCTTATGTTCATTCTGGTGATACAGTCTGTGGGATGCCAGTCATTGCCAAGGACCGGCGTCAGCAGACGAGCCTGCCCAGCAGGGCCATGAGAGCCTCTGCACGCCGGTAGGACTGCTCCGACAACCGGGCGAACAGCTTGCGCAGGCAGATATCCATGGTCTCCTCCGAGGCCCGCTGGTAGTTGAAGCCATTGCAGGCCTCCTGATGGTAGCAGGCCCGGAGTGCCTGATGCAGATTCTCCCAGCACAGGCGCTCTACCGAGACGGCCGGTGTGTAGCGGTTTCCCGTAATCAGGAAGTAAGCCGCGCACAGCTCCCGGGCGGCAGTGCGCTTCTCCGAGGCCGCCTGCCGCAGAAGTCTGGCCGCTTCCCGGTTTCCTGCCCGGCAGGCCAGAGCCTGACAGCACCGGCTCTCTGCCATCTCCTCCTGGAGGAAGGACTCCAGCACCTCCAGGGATTCCCTGGCTTCGGTGCCCATGCAGCAGGGATTGGGCTCCGCCCCGGGGAGATTTCCCCCGCCGCCCTCCTGGGCGGGAACCGGGGCCGCCGTCTGAGACGCAGGCGCCGGAACGGTCTCCGGGACCGCCATACCGGCATCCGGTTCCTGGGAAAAGGGGTCCGTACCGGGCGCGACCCGCTGCCAGACACGGTCGTACACGCGATAGTCATACGCGGGGGACGGCTCCTGTCCGCCGCCAAAGGGTGTGGTTTCCATAGCAACAGCCTCCTTTACTAGGCCATTGTATGCGAAAAAGCCGGGGTTGGTTATTCCTCCGCCGTACCGATCACACCGCTTTTCAAGGCCAGCAGATGCTCCGCCGCCAGCCGGTAGCCCTCGAAGCCGTATCCCGCGATGGTTTTACAGCAGGCCAGCCGGACATAGGACACCTGCCGGAAGTCCTCCCGCCTGCTCACGTCGGAGATATGGACCTCCACCGCCGGAAGCTCCACCGCTTTCAGCGCGTCCAGCAGGGCCACGCTGGTGTGGGTATAGGCGGCGGGATTCATCACGATGCCGTCCATCCGCCCACAGGCGGACTGGATGGCGTCCACCAGCGCCCCCTCGTGGTTGGACTGGAAGATCTCGCACTCGATCCCCAGCTCGCCGCAGAAGGAGCGGATATAGTTCTCCAGATCGGCGTAGGTCTGTTTCCCGTAAATATCCGGCTCCCGGATACCCAGCATGTTCAGATTGGGACCGTTGAGGAACAGCAGCTTCACCGGCCGTTCACCTCCTTCAGAACAGTACGGACCGTATCTTCTATCGATCCGTTATTGTCTGCCGTCAAGTCCGCAAAGGACTGGTACAAAGGCTCCCGCCGCCGCCACAGCTCCCGAAGGTCCGTGCTTTGGGACACCGGGCGTCCCGCCGTGGGCAGCTTTTTCAGAGAACGGGTCAAATGGACGATAACGCCGTTTTGATGGAGGGGAGCATAGTTTTCCGGGCGTGTCACCACGCCGCCGCCGGTACTGAGGATACAGCCGGTACGGGCCCCGGCCTTTCGGGCGGCGGCGCTCTCCAAGGCGCGGAAAGCATCCTCCCCCTCCTCCGCGAAGATCTCGGGGATTGGCTTACCGGCCTCTGCCTCGATCAGGCGGTCCAGATCCAGAAACTCCTTTCCCAGCCGCCGGGCCAGCGCCCTGCCCACGGCGCTCTTGCCGCAGCCGGGCATCCCGATGAGGACCACATTTCTCACTTGGGCGGTCAGGCCGGAGATCACCTCCTCCAGACGGTGATCCGGGATGGTCTCCCCGGTGAAAAGCTCGGCGGCCCGTCTGGCCTGGGCCACCAGCATAGGCAGGCCGCAGGAACAAGGGATGCTCCTGGCCTCCGCTTCCATGACCAGGGCCGTGCGCAGCGGGTTGTAGACTACATCCAGCACGCCCTCCAGCTGCGGGAAGGCCTCCAGTGAGACGGGGGTCACGCCGCATTTGGGATACATCCCCACCGGCGTGGTATTGACGACCACCTGTGTGTCCGCGTGGCGGGAGAGATTTCCGTAGTTATCCTCCCCGTTCCGGGAGATCACCACAACCTGCGCCGCGCCCAGCTTTCGAGCGGCGGCCTGGGCCGTGCGGCTGGTACCGCCGGAGCCCAGAACGGCTACCTTTTTCCCGGCCATATTCACCCCGGCCCGCCGGGCAAGGCAGATGAGACCGTCGATGTCTGTATTATAGCCGGTGAGCCGCCCGTCCCGGTTGACCACCGTATTTACCGCCCCAATAGCCGCCGCCTGCGGGTCCACCTCGTCGCAGAGCGGGATCACCGTCTGCTTGTACGGGATGGTCACGTTCAGCCCCCTAAATTCCCGGCGGCGAAAGAGTTCCGCCACATCTGTGGGGGGGGTGGGATACAGCCGGTAATCGTAGTCCGCAAGGGCCTGGTGAATCCAGGGGGAAAAGCTGTGGCCCAGGGCCTCCCCCAACAGTCCGTATTCCATTCAGAAAACCTCTCCGTAAGCGCCCAGGAAGGTAAAGAACTCCTCTTTTTCCAGTTGGCTGAGTACCGTCTGGGTGTCGGGATCTTGTACGGAGGCCTCCACGTCGAAGTAGAAGCGGAACTCAAAGTCCTTGCCGGGGATGGGGCGGCTCTCCAGCTTGCAGATGTTCAGCCCGCGGGTGGCGAACTTGGCGATAAGGCTGTAGAGGGAGCCGGGGCGGTGGCTGGCGGAGGCCACGAAGGTGATCTTATTGGACCCGTCGTAGATCTCAAGATTCCGGGAGATGCAGATAAACCGGGTATAGTTGTGGTCCGTATTGGCAACCCGGCTGGAGAGGATCTCCAGTCCGTAGAGGTCCGCGCACCCGGCGGAGGCGATGGCAGCCAGATCCGTGCGGCCGCTCTCGGCAACATACTGGGCGGCCCGGGCGTTGTTATCAAAGACCGTGACCTTCACGCCGCTGCTCTTGAGGAAATCCCCGCACTGGTTCAGGGCCTGCTCGTGGGCCACTACCTCTTTGATATCCGCCTGTTTCACGCCGGGGCGGGCCAGCAGGCAGTGTTCCACCTTCAGCTTCAGGCTGCGGACGATCTTGCAGTTGTACTTTTCCATGAGGTCGTAGACCTCGGTGACGGATCCGGCGGAGGAGTTTTCGATGGGCAGGATGCCATACCGGCACATACCGGTCTCCACCGCCCGGAACACGCCGTCGAAGCGCCCGAAATACATGATCTGCGGCAGGGCAAACATTTTGGTGCAGGCGATCTGAGAGTAGGCTCCCTCGGCCCCCTGACAGGCCACCACCGCCCGGCTGGGGAACTGACCGGAGGACTTCGCCGCCTCCGCGATCTCCCAGCACAGAGCGGACTCCCCGGTGTTCAGCCGGTTCTCCTGATAGTCCCGGCTCAGCTCCAGCAGGGTAGAGAAGAGGATCCTGGTGTATTCCTGCAATTCCTCCCCGCACGCGCCAGTGACCCGATAGAGGATGTCCCGCTCCCGGCCTGCGTGCAGGACCGGGGTGTTATGCTCCTTCTTGTAGTCCGCCACGTTCCTGACGGTCTCCATGCGCTGTGTGAACAGCGACACGATCTGATCGTCGATCTGGTCCAGTTGGGCCCTGTAATCCTGTAACTCCATGATAGTTGTCCTCCAAACGTTCTCTGTTTTTTGCCAAGTTAAAATTCAAGAATATGCGAACTGGAACGCATCAAAAATTGAAATATGGTAATCCAATATACTCTTCAGGCAGTTCATCCCCAACGTATACACCGGTTAGGGTCGTTAACAGCACAGACTGTTCCTCGCAGACATGTTGATTCAGGTAATCAATAAAATCCTTCTCATTATAGCAAACACCGGTCACATCGCCCATTTTCACTCGGTATTTCGCAGCGTCAGGGCTTTTATGCAGCCAATCACAGCAAAACTCCATACAGTATTTCTCAAGATCACCGGCTACCTCGTCCGGAACGGAGAACAGGCTTATTTCGCCATCCGCGCTTAACAATACTTTTTTCACAGCATTTCTCCTCAAATTCTGACTGGCCGTCCCATGCGCCGTCCAACACGATCAGTAAGTCACTCCAGCATCATATCCAGCACCGTCAGCGCCGTCACGGCCTCCGCCACCGGCACAGCCCTTGGCACGATGCAGGGATCGTGCCGCCCGTGGATGACCAGCGGGGAGTTTTCTTTTGTCTCCAGGTCCACCGTCTCCTGCTCCCGGGAGATAGACGCGGTGGGCTTCACGGCGATGTTGACCACCAGTGGCATTCCACTGGTAATGCCCCCCAGCACGCCACCGGCGTGGTTGGTGCGGGTCCTCACCCTGCCGTCCTCCATGATAAAGGGGTCGTTGTGGACGCTGCCCCGCATTCCGGCGGCGGCAAAGCCCGTTCCGAAGGACACCCCACGCACGGCGGGGATGCCGAACAGCGCCGCCGCCAGACGGTTCTCCACCCCGCCAAACATGGGCTCCCCCACTCCCGCCGGGAGCCCCAGGACAAAGCACCGGATCACGCCGCCCACGGAGTCCTGCTCCATCCGCGCCGCCTCGATGGCCTGCCGCATGTTCATCCCCGCCGTATCGTCAAACACGGGGAAAGGCTTGTGGAGAAGAACCTCCAGATCCTCCCGTTTGACAGTAGCGAAGTCCGGAGGAGCATCGACAATATTCTCTATTTGTCCAATATGGGCCGCGACAGTAATACCTCTCTGCCCCAGAAGCTGTAAAGCAAAAGCCCCTGCAAAGCACAGAGGAGCCGTCAGGCGTCCTGAGAACTGTCCGCCTCCCCGAATATCGTAATTTTCGCCATATTTGATAATAGCGGTATAATCAGCATGGGAGGGCCGGGGGGTGCGCTTGAGGCCGGAATAATCCCTGCTGTGCTGGTCGCCGTTGTGGATGACCATGGCCACCGGCGCGCCGCAGGTCCTGCCGTCCACCAGCCCGGAGAGAACCTCCGGCGTGTCGCCCTCCTTCCGTGGGGTAGACCAGGCATTCTGCCCCGGAGCCCTCCGGGCCATGAAGGCGGCCACCCGGTCCATATCCGGCGCGAAGCCCGCCGGGAGGCCGTCGATGACGCATCCGATGGCGGGGGCATGGGACTGTCCGAAAACGGTGACTTTCAATTTATTCCCCAGTGTGTTCATGGAATATCCCTCCTAACAGGCGGTAGTGTTCCCAGAAATCAGGATAGGATTTCGCCACGCACTCCGCGCCCAGGAGCGTCACCGGCTCCCGGCAGCGGGTGGCGGCGACAGCCGCCATCATGGCGATGCGGTGGTCGTTGCAGCAGTCCACGGTCCCGCCGGTCAGACTGTCCTGTCCGTAAATGGTCAGGCTGTCGGGGTGTTCCGTCACCCGCGCCCCCAGAGCGTTCAGCGCGGCGGTGATGGCGGCAAGGCGGTCGCTCTCCTTGATGCGCAGGCGGGCGGCGTTGACCAGCCGGATCGTTCCCTGCCGTACCGCCGCGGCCGCCGCCACCGGCGGGGCCAGGTCCGGACAGCCGGACATGTCGATCTCCCTGTCCCCGGGCCGGGACAGGTCCTGGCAGCAGGACTCGATCACCCGGTCACCCTGTGCGGAATGTTGGGAAACGCCCCGCACATCCACCGTACAGCCCAGACAGTTGGCCGCGTACCAGAACGCCGCCTGAGACCAGTCCCCTTCCACCGTGACCTCCGCCCTCTGATACCGGCTGCTGCCGGGAATGAGATAGTGCGGTGGAAGGGAGCGTGTGGAGGCGATATCTACGCCAAACTCATGCATCGCCTCCAGCGTCATGCCGATATACCCCTCGCTCTCCAGCGGGGTGGTGGGGATGACAACCGAGGGCCCGTCCAGCAAAGGCAGGGCCATGAGCAGGCCGGTAAAAAACTGGCTGGACACATTCCCCGGCAGGCGGTACTCCCCCGGCGTCAGCCTGCCTTCTACTGCAAGGACGCCGTCCTTCTGTTCGTACCGGATGCCCTTTTCGTCAAATATGTCGAAATAGGGCTTCTGGGGCCGCTCCATCAGCCGTCCGTGACCGGTGAAGATGCCACCGCCCCGAAGGGCAAGGGCAATGGGGATGAGGAAGCGGAGCGTAGACCCTGATTCCCCGCAGTCGAATTTCGGCAGATTGATACGTTCTGTGTTCAATTCTGTCAGGCACCGCCGGGTGGCCCGGATATCCTGGGAGTCCGCCAGACCATGAATCACACTCCCCTCCCCCGCAAGGGCGGCGCAGATGAGCAGCCGGTGGGCCTGGGATTTGCTGGGGGGCGGCGTGACGGTCCCGGAGAGTTTTCCGGGAGTAATGGTGAGATTCATAGAGCGGCCTCCGTAAAGCGCCGCAGGCCCTCCAGATCCAGCCGGACGGTCTCCGCCCGGCCCACCTCCTTCAGCACCACCACGTTGATGCTGCCGCCGTCCCGCTTCTTGTCTCCGGTGGCGGCGGCGTAAAGCTCCGGGGCGGTATACGGGCACTCCGTTGGCAGATCAAACCGGCGGCAGGCGGCCCGCACCGCTTCCAGCATCCCGGCGGGGCTGTACCCCAGCCGCTCCGCCGCCCGGGAGGCCAGCACCATGCCGGTGGCTACCGCATAGCCGTGGGCAACGGTATAGCCGCTGCACTTCTCGATGGCGTGGCCCAGCGTGTGGCCGAAGTTCAGAAGCTTGCGCTTTCCGTGTTCCCGCTCGTCCTCACCCACCACGGCGGCCTTGATCTCCACATTACGCCGGACCACTTCATCCATATGGGCGCGGACATCCCCGGTCGTGAGAAAGCGGTAGAAATCCCCATCGGCAATGAGGCCGTGCTTGAGGGTCTCCGCCATGCCGCCGGCAAAGGCGTCCGGGGGCAGGGTCCGGAAGGTGTCCGTATCGCAGATGACCATTTTCGGCTGGTGGAAGGCCCCCGCCAGATTCTTCCCCGCCGCCAGATCGATGGCGGTCTTCCCTCCCACGGAGGAATCGGACGCGGCCAGGAAGGTGGTGGGCATCTGGATATAGTCCACCCCTCTCTGGTAGACAGCGGCGGCAAACCCCGCCATGTCCCCCGTCACGCCGCCCCCCAGGGCAACTACAAAATCGGAACGGGTCAGTTTATTTTCCGCCAGAAATTCCAGCATCCCGCCGAAGGTCCCCAGGTGCTTGCTCTGTTCCCCCGCCGGGAAGGCGTGGAGGCACACCCGGAAACCCGCCTCCTGGAGGGAGCGGCACACGGCGGCGGCATAAAGCTTTTCCACCGTGGTATCGGTGATAACGGCGCAGGTCCGGGAGCCGGTCACTCCCGCGATCAGCTCCCCGGCCCGTTCCAGCAGGCCGGGGCCGATGTGGACGGGATAGGGCGTGGACGCATTGACGGTAATGGTCTGCATAAAAATCACTCCTTGGTAAGGATATCGAGGCTGTGGTTGGTGGCGCCAATGAGGTCCGGGCGCTCGCAGATGGAGAGGTGGTATTTGACGTAGGCCTGGTACACCGCTTCGGAGAAATTGGGGAGCCGGTCCTTGATATAGCGGGTAAACAGGTCGGAGGCCACGATCTTTTCCCGCTTCAAGCCCGCTTCCCGGTTTAATTCGTCAATGTCCTCCAGCCGTACCAGCTCAAAAATTTCCGCCGGTTCGGAGATGCAGTGGTAATCCGCCGTCAGCAGTCCCCTGGTGAGATAGTCCATCATCTCGCTGCCGTCACCGGCAAAAATATACTGGATGATGGTGGCCTCATTCATGCAGTAGGCGGCGAAAATGCGGCCGCCGGGCTTCACGGTCCGCTTGGCCTCTCGGAGGACAGTCAGCTTATCCTCCTTGGTGTAGAGATGGTACAGCGGCCCAAACAGCAGCACCGCGTCGAAGCTTTCGTCCGCGAAGCGGCTCAGATCCAGGGCGTTGCCCTGCTCCACGGGGATCTCCGCACCGCAGGCTCTCAGGTTCTCCCGGAACACCTCGATGTTGTGCTCTACCAGCTCGACGGCGTGGACGTCGTAGCCGTCCATGGCCAGGGCCATGGAGTAGACCCCGGTCCCCGCGCCCACGTCCAGGATCTTCGCCCCCTGGGGCACGTACTGACGGATATACTTCATATTGGTGGTGAACTCCACGCTGCCGTGGCGGGACTTGGTCCGCTCGTCCTCGTTGTAGTTGTTGTAGTAGTCGGTGATATAGCTGGTATTCATAGCGCTTCTCCTTCCTCAACGATCCTTATCAATCGCTTCCTTGATCTCCCGGGCGTGTCTGAGCATATCCTTCAGCCGCTCCCGGTCTCCCCGGCGGATGGTGTACGCGAAGGCCGCAAGCTCCTCGACCAGGGTGTCGATCTCCCGGACCAGGGCCTCCTGGTTCTCCAGGAACAGCTCCGTCCACATCTCCTCGTTGAGCTTGGCCACCCTGGTCATATCCTTGAAGCTCCCGGCGGAAAAGCCCTCGAAGTTGGGGGCCGAGGGACTGCCCACATAGGCGCAGCTCACCACGTGGGCCAGCTGGGAGGTGTAGGCGATGATGTGGTCGTGCTCCTCCGGCGTGGAGAGCTGGAGATGCCCGAATCCCAGCCGCCTCGCCAGTTCCCAAATGCTGTCCAGGCACTCCCGGGGCGTGCCCGGGTAGGGCGTCAGGATCAGGGACGCCCCCTGGAACAGCTCTGGGAAGGCGTGTCCGTACCCGGAGCGCTCGATGCCCGCCATGGGGTGCCCCCCCACGAACCAGAACCCGGCGTCTTTCACCACGTCCGCCAGGGGCGTACAGACCACGCCCTTCACGCCGCCGCAGTCCATGACCACGCCGCCCTTCCGGAAATGGTCCCTGTGCGCGGAGACATACTCCACCACCGCCTGGGGGTAGAGGGCAATCACCACCAGTCCGCACTCCGCCAGCCGGTCCGCCGTCAGGGCGGCGGACACCACCCCCTCGTCCAGAGCCCGGCTGAGTACCGCGCCGTCTGTGTCATAGCCCAGGATGGTGCAGTCCGTATATTGACGGATGGCCTTGGCCATGCTGCCTCCAATAAGGCCCAGGCCCACAACGCCCACTGTCTCAATCATAAGCGGTTCCTTCCTTTCTGATGAACAGCAGTATATCACACTTTCCTCTTATTGTGGAGACAAATATGGGCTGTCCCCTAAATTTTATCATTTTTTCCAAAATCTGGTTGCATGTTCCCTGCCAGATGTGGTATGGTAATGGTAAGGCAGAAGATAGAAAGCGATTTCCCTGATCTGTGATGAAAGAAATGAGGAATGTCCGTGGCCAGAGGATATCAAAATTACCGGGGCCGGCATTCGGCGGGGACGCGGGCAGCCATCGCGCTGCTGGTCCTGATCCTGATTGCCGCCTGCGCCTTTATTTTCGCGCAGCAATATATTTCCTATGCGGACGACGGCAGAATTTACCTGGAACTCCCTTATTTCGGCCGGGTCTATCTCCCCACGCCCCCACCCCCGCCGCCGGAGCCGGAACCCGATGCCGAACCGGAGCCGCCCCCGGTCCAGCTGATTATCGATGAGCCGGAGACCCCGCCGGAGCCGGAACCGGAGCCCGAGCCGGTGGATCTCTTTGGGGATCACCGCCTGGCGGAGCTGTCTGTCCTGCCCGCCGGCAGCCCGGCTCTGACGGAGCTGCTGGCAGAGAAGGGGGCCAACGGGTTCGTCTATCCCGTCCGGAACAACAAGGGTGAGATTTTCTGGGCCTCCCCCACCGGCCAGAAAAAAGCGGTGAAGGTGGACGAGGCGGCCACGGAGCAGCTCCGCGGGCTGTGCGGGACGGAAGACGTCTGGGCCGTGGCCCGGTTCAACGTCCTCCACGACAGCTACTACGCCTTCGCCAACATGAAGGACGCCGCCATCTGCCAGGCCAACGGCTATGTCTGGTATGACAACCACTCCTGGCACTGGCTGGAGCCGGAGAAGGAAGTGGCCCGGCAGTATGTGACCGGCCTGGCGGCGGAGTGCGCCCAGCTGGGCTTTGACGAGCTGCTGCTGGAGGAGCTGTGCTACCCCACCCGGGGCAACACGTATAAAATCAGCTATAAAGACAACGCCATGGAGAAAAAGGACGCCTTGGCCTTGGTGCTGTCCGATCTGCGCACGGCGCTGGAGCCCTATGGAACCAAGCTCTCCCTGCTGCTGACCGAGGAGCAGATTCTGGAGGGTACCAGCGAGGAATCCGGCGTGGATCTGGCGGCGCTGCTGCCGCTGGTGGACGGGGTATATGTCCAGGCCTCCGATCCGGAGGCTGTCCGGGCGGCGCTGGCGGCCCCTCCGGGAGCGGAAAAATGGCCGGAGCTGGTCCTCATCTCCCCAGAGCCTGGGGACGCGGAAAACTGGTGCATCCCAGCTGGCTGAGCCGGTAAATGCGGGCCTGCATTTCGGGCCGCGGGCAGAGCTGTCCGCGGCCCTTTTTTTGCAATGGAATCCGCAGTACGCAAGGGCTGTGGACATATCTGACAAAACAGAGCGGGATGTATTTTTGATTCTGCGTGATTTTGACGAATTGCGTAAATCTTGGCAAAATATCTGGTATTGCCAAGGGGTTTGTGCTATACTATTTGATACCTGTGCTATTGCCGGAATCGGTTGGCAAAACCCGCCTTTCCGACCGCTTCGGCGGCAGCAGGCACACAAAAAATTCCAAATCAGATCGGTAGAAAGGGGTGAGACAATGTCACTGGAAGCCATAACCAAAATCCGCTCTGTGGAGGAGAACATGGACCAGGCCAAAGCCGATGCAAAGGCCCGCGCCCAGAAGCTGACCGCCGAAGCCGAGCGGGAAGGGCGCGCTTTGCTGCAAAAGGGCAGGGAAGAATCCGCAAAGTCCGCCGCCGCCGAAATGAAACGGGCGGAGGAGGATGCCGCCAAGCGGCGGGAAGAAATCCTGCGTCAGGCGGAGAAGGACTGCGAAGCGCTGAAACAGCAGGCCGGCTCACGCATGGACAAAGCGGCGCAGGCGATCTTAGGAAGGGTGGTAGGAAACTAAAATGGCAATTGTCAAAATGAAACGGCTCCGGCTGATCGCCCTCGCCCAGGACAGGGACGCTCTGCTGTCGAGTCTGCTTCATGTGGGCTGCGTGGAACTCCGGGAACCGGAGGGCGAGCTGTCGGAGGAGAACGGGGCGGCCCTGCTGCACCATGACGTCTCCCTTCTGACGGATGCCAAAGGGGACCTGACCCAGCTCCAGCACGCCATCGAGGTGCTGGACAAATACGCCCCCCGGAAGAAGCCACTTCTCTCCCTGCGTCCTACCATGAAGGAGACCGAGCTTCTGGACGAAGCCGCCCGGCGCTCTGCCCTGGAAAAGGCGGGCCTCATCAACGGTCACGCCCGGACCATCGGTCAGCTGAACGCCCGGGAGACCCGGATCCATGCCGACCGGCTGGCTCTCCAGCCCTGGGAGAACTGCGACATCCCTCTGGAGACCAAAGGCACCTCCAAAACGGAGGTCCTGCTGGGCGCCGTGCCTGTCACGGCGGATTTCAGCGCCCTCAGCGGCGCTCTGGACGAGGCCGCGGGAGCGGCGGAGGTCCGGGAGCTGTCCGCCGACCGGGAGCAGCGGTACTTGGAGATCCTGGTACACAAGGACTGCCGCCAGGAGACGCTGGACGCCCTGCGCTCCTTCGGCTTCAGCTTCGCCCAGCTGAAGGACCTGACCGGCACGGCCAAAGAAAACATCACCCGGCTGGGCCGGGAGTTGGATGAGATCTCCAGCCAGCGCAACAAGGAGATCGAGGCCGTCCGCCAGATGGGCTCCTGCGCCAGCGAGCTGCAGCTGGGTCTGGACCGGGTGGAGCAGGTCATCGCCACGGAGAGCGCCAAAGAGCGGCTGCTCACCGGCGGGTCCATCCTCTATCTGGAGGGCTGGGCCTCCGTCCCGGAGATCCCCGAGCTGGAAAAGGCGCTGGCGAAGTTCGACTGCGCCTGGGAGCTGGAGGAGCCCGTGAAGGAAGAGTACCCCCAGGTGCCCGTGGAGCTGCGCAACGGCAAGCTGGTGCGCCCCATGAACATGGTCACCGATATGTATTCTCTGCCGGCCTACGGCACTGTGGACCCCAACCCCCTGATGGCTCCCTTCTTCATCGTGTTCTACGGCATGATGATGGCGGACATGGGGTACGGTCTCATTATGATGCTCCTGTCCCTGATCGTCATGAAGAAGTCGAAGCCCAACGGGGCCACCATGCGGTACATGATCCCCCTGATGGGACTGTGCGGCATCAGCACCTTCATCTGGGGCGCGCTGACCGGCGGCTTCTTTGGCGATCTGATCCCCCAGATGCGGGGCATCCTCACCGGCGTAGATCCGGAGAGCGTCCCTCTGTGGTCCCTGTTCTCCCCCCTGGACGACGCGCTGATGGTGCTGATGGGCTCCCTGGTACTGGGCGTCATTCAAATCTTCACCGGCATGATCGTCAGCATGTATAAGCAGATCAGGGCAGGCGAGACCGTGGCGGCCCTGTGCAACGAGGGCGCGTGGTTTGCCGTGTTCATCCTGGCCGGTGTGGGCTTCGCCATTGGGAAGCTCAGCTGGGGCCTCATCGCCGGACTGGTGATCCTGGTGGTCGCCAACGCCTACGGCAAGAAGGGCTTCGGCATCATCACCGGCGTCTTTGGCGCCCTTTACAACGGCATTACTGGTTATTTCAGTGATATCATGTCTTATTCCCGCCTCATGGCCCTGATGCTGGCCGGGGCGGTGGTGGCCCAGGTGTTCAACAAGCTGGGCGCCATCACCGGCAACGTGTTCTTCTTCTTCATCATCGCCATGGTAGGCAACGCGCTGAACTTCGCGCTGAACATCCTGGGCTGCTTCGTCCACGACATGCGCCTGCAGTGCCTGGAGTTCTTCGGCCGGTTCTATGAGGACGGCGGCAAGCCCTTCCGTCCCTTGAATATCAACACAAAATATGTCGACATCGAGAAATAATTAAGGAGGAAATCAATCATGAGTTTTCTGGAATCTTTTGGCGGCCTGGCGCTGGCTCTGCTGGGCTCCGGCCTGGCCGTCGGTTTGAGCTGCGTCGGCTCCGCCAAGGGCACCGGTATCGCCGGTGAGGCCGGTACCGGTCTTCTGTGCGAGGACCCCTCTAAGTCCGGTAAGGTCATGGTCCTGCAGCTGCTCCCCGGTACCCAGGGCCTGTACGGCATGGTCGTCTGGTTCTTCGCCCTCATCCGCATGAACTTCATGGGCAACGCCGCCGCCGTGGCCGGCTCCATGACCGTGCAGCAGGGTCTGGCCTTCTTCGCCGCCTGCATGCCCATGGCCATCGGCGGCCTGCTGTCCGCCATCGCCCAGGGCCGCGTAGCCGCCGGTTCCATCAACATCCTGGCCAAGAAGCCCGACGACTGGTCCAAGGGCCTGATCCTCTGCGGTATCGTTGAGTTCTACGCCATCCTTTCTCTGCTGGCTTCCATGCTGATGCTGCTCCAGCTCTGATTATCCCACCACGAAAAGGGGATTCGATATGAACGGAATTGAAAAAATCACCGCCCGCATCGAAACCGACGCCAAGGCGGAGGTAGCTGAGATTCTCCGGGAAGCGGAGGAGAAGGCTGCCGCCATCCGCGAGCAGTATAAGGCCCAGGCCGCTGCCGAGGCAAAAGCTGCCGAAGCCGCCGGGAAGGAGGCCGCTCAGCGCCAGACCGAGCGTCTGGAGAGCGCCGCCCAGATGGAGGCGAAAAAGCGTCTTCTGGCCGCCAAGCAGGCCTGCCTCAACGAGGCTTTCAGTAAGGCCCAGGAGAAGCTGCTGGCCCTGAACGATGCCGATTACGCCCAGCTTCTGGCCCGCATGGCCGTGAAGGCTGCCAAAACCGGCAGGGAGGAGATCCTCCTTAACGCCAGGGACCGGGAGCGGGTAGGCTCCCAGGTGGTTGCCAAGGCCAACGCCATGCTGGCGGAGGCTGTGAAGCCCGAAGCCGCCGAGAAGGCGGGCAAGGTGGGCGGCAAGGCCGGTGCGGTGCTGTCCGCCGTGGTCACTGGGGCCAGCGCCCTGCTCCAGGGCACGGCTCAGCTGACCATCTCCCAGGAGACCCGGGAGATGGCCGGCGGCCTGACCCTTCGGGACGGCAACGTAGAGGTCAACTGCGCCTTTGAGACGCAGCTGCGGGTACTCCGGGAGGAGATGGCGGCCGAAGTGGCCGGAATTCTCTTCCCTTAAGCAAAGCCAATCCATTTGAATGCAACTGCAAGAAAGGAGGATGGCTTTGGCAAAGAAACTGAAAGACACCGACTATCTGTTCATTTCCACCTACCTCCACAGCCGGGAGCGGGACCTGCTCACCGGTGCGCGGATGGAGCGCATGATCGAGGCTCCCACCGCCGCTGACGCGGCCAAGGTCCTTGGGGAGATCGGCTACGGTGAATTCGACGCCTCCAGCCAGCGGGAGCTGGGCTCCATCCTGGCACAGGAGCAGGAGAAGCTGTTTGAGGATCTCTACCGCTTCGTTCCCGACAAGGCGGTGGTGGACGTGTTCAAGGTCAAGTATGATTATCACAACCTGAAGGCCCTCATCAAGGCCCGTGCCACCGGCACGGACGCCTCCGACCGGCTTCTGCTGGACGCGGGGCGGGTCAGCGCCGAGGACATGCGCCGGGCTGTTTGGGAGGGGGACTACAGTGTTCTGCCTCCGGCGCTGCGCCAGTCCGCCGTGGAAGCGGCGGAGACCCTCAGCGCCACGGGAGACCCCCAGCTGGCGGACTTCCTGCTGGACCGCGCCTACTACGCGGAGATGCTCTCCGCCGCCCGGGCCACGGGGAGCGATTTCCTGGTCCGTTATGTGCGCTTCACCATCGACGCGGCCAATCTGCGCAGCGCCGTCCGTACCCTTCGGATGAAGAAGGGGGCGGATATGCTCAGGCGGGTGCTGGTGGAGGGCGGCTCCATCCGTGTGGACAGCGTCCAGGGCGCGGCTCTGGGCGGGAACCTGGAGGAGCTGTACCGCTCCACCGAGCTTCGCCAGGCGGCGGAGCTGGGCGCGGCGGCGGTCGGCGGCGGCAGCCTCACGCCCTTTGAGAAGGCCTGTGACGACGCGGTGACCGCCATGGCGGCGGGCGCCAAGAGCGTGCCCTTTGGGGTAGAGTCCGTCATCAGTTACCTGGTGGCCAAGGAGATCGAGTTTACGGCGGTGCGCATCATCATGTCCGGCCGGATGGCGGGCATCGACAGCGACACCATCCGGGAAAGGCTGCGTGAGGCGTATGTATAAGATCGCGGTTTTAGGCGACCGGGACAGCGTGCTGGGCTTCAAGGCCTTGGGGCTGGACATTGTTCCCACCGAGGGCGTGGAAGAGGGCCGTCAGGCGCTTCACAAGCTGGCCAAGGAGGAGTACGCCATCATCTACGTCACCGAGCAGCTGGCGCAGTCCATCCGTGCGGACATTGACAAGTATAAGACCTCCGTTACTCCCGCGGTGATCCTGATCCCCGGCAAGGGAGGGAGTCTGGGCCTGGGAGCCCAGGCGCTCCAGAGCGCCGTGGAGCGCGCCGTAGGCGCAGATATCGGCTAACAGGGGGCGTTCTTTTCGTGCGAACGAAAAGAACCAAAAGATCGCTTAAGGAACTACATTCCTTAAGAATCCTCCTTCATTACGGGGGTTACTAGTTTGCGCCCGAGGCACAGTCTGGTTTTGTCTAAACATACTGCCGTCCGCTCTGCCTGTCTTCTGCGTCTATTTCAGCGTGGTTGACGATACCCCCTACCGTTTTAGCACGGCAGACTCGCCGTGGTGCGAATTTACAGAATGTACCGTTAGGCCGCGTGACCCTTGCAGGCAGTCTCTCTTTGAAAGGCCGGCAGGCGGAGTTCTACAAGTACCAGAGCGGCAGAAGGAGGACCGGCAATTCGGAGGCTTCGCCCGACCAGAAAGCCCTCCGCACAGCCCTTTAGCCCTCGCCGAGGATTTGCCGAACAGGCAAAGCCGAGAAAGGGATTCTTAAACCGCAGGTTTAAGCGCGTTTTTGCCTACTTTTGCCGCGGGGCAAAAGTAGGTCCGGGGTCCGGGGGCGGACAGCCCACGGGCTCTCAACGAGAAACAATCACCGTGCCGCGCGAAGCGCGGCAGGCATAAAAGCCTTTAATTTGAAAAGGAAAGGCAGTGAAGGAATGAGTCAAGGAAAAATCATCAAGGTCTCCGGCCCCCTGGTGGTGGCCGACGGTCTGGCCGACGCCAACATGGCCGACGTGGTCCGCGTAGGCGAGCAGCGCCTGATCGGTGAGATCCTGAACATGACCGGCGACCGGGCCTCCATCCAGGTCTATGAGGAGACCTCCGGCCTGGGCCCCGGCGCGGCGGTGGTATCCACCGGCGCTCCCCTGAGCGTGGAGCTGGGCCCCGGCATCATCGAGAACATCTACGACGGCATCCAGCGCCCGCTGGAGGAGATCGTCAAGCAGACCGGCTCCAACAACCTGGCCCGCGGCGTGGAGGTGGACCCCATCTCCCGCACGAAGAAGTGGGCCTACACCCCCGTTGCCAAAGTGGGCGACAAGGTGGTGAGCGGCGACGTGCTGGGCACCGTGCCCGAGACGGAAGTCGTCCTCCACAAGATCATGGTGCCCAACGGCATCTCCGGTACCGTCAGCTGGGCCATCAAGCCCGGCGACTACACCGTGGACGAGGTGGTCGCCAAGATCAAGACCGACAAGGGCGAGGTCAAGGAGCTGACCATGACCCAGAAGTGGCCCGTCCGCGTGGGCCGTCCCTACAAGCAGAAGTACAACCCGGTGGCCCCCCTCCAGTCCGGCCAGCGGATCATCGACACCATGTTCCCCATCGCCAAGGGCGGCACCGCCGCCGTCCCCGGCCCCTTCGGCTCCGGCAAGACCGTGGTCCAGCATCAGCTGGCCAAGTGGTCCGACGTGGACATCGTCATCTACGTGGGCTGCGGCGAGCGCGGCAACGAGATGACCGACGTTCTCCGCGAGTTCCCCGAGCTGCAGGACCCCCGGACCGGCGAGTCCCTGATGAAGCGGACCGTGCTGATCGCCAACACCTCCGACATGCCCGTGGCCGCCCGTGAGGCGTCCGTGTATACCGGTATCACCATCGCGGAGTACTTCCGCGACATGGGCTACGCCGTGGCCGTCATCGCCGACTCCACCTCCCGCTGGGCCGAGGCCCTGCGCGAGATGTCCGGCCGTCTGGAGGAGATGCCCGGCGAAGAGGGCTACCCCGCCTACCTGGCCTCCCGTCTGGCCCAGTTCTATGAGCGCGCCGGCGTGGTGCAGTGCATGGGCAGCGAGGACCGTGTGGGCTCCCTGACCGCCGTGGGCGCCGTGTCGCCTCCGGGCGGCGACCTGTCCGAGCCCGTCTCCCAGGGCACCATGCGTATCGTCAAGGTGTTCTGGTCTCTGGACGCCTCCCTGGCCTACCGCCGCCACTTCCCCGCCATCAACTGGCTGAACTCCTACTCCCTGTATCTGGATACCATGAAGCCCTGGTTCGACGAGCATTTTGGCCCCGCTTTCATGGAGAACCGGAACAAGGCCATGAGCCTCCTTCAGGAGGAGGATAACCTCAACGAGATCGTTCAGCTGGTCGGTAAGGACTCCCTGTCCCCCAACGATCAGCTGACCCTGGAGACCGCCAAGATGGTCCGCGAGGACTTCCTCCAGCAGAACGCCTTCATGGACGTGGACAGCTATTCCAGCCACGACCGTCAGATGCGGATGCTGGCCATGATCCTGGACTTCGACAAGCTGGCCCGGGACGCCATCGGCAAGGGCGCGCCTCTGGCCCCCATGCTGGACATCCCCGCCAAGGAGAAGATCGGCCGTGCCAAGTTTGTGGAGGCCGACAAGTACGTCCAGGAGTACGCCGCCATCGCGGAAGAGATGGAGCGGGAGATCGCCGAGATCGCAGAGAAAGCGGGTGACCAGTTATGATGAAGGAATACCGTACCATACACGAGATCTCCGGCCCTCTGATGGTGGTCGAGAAGGTCGATGGCGTCACCTACGACGAGCTGGCCGAGATCGAGCTTTCCGACGGCAGCATTCGCCGCTGCAAGGTGCTGGAGGTCAACGGCGACAAGGCCGTGGTCCAGCTGTTCGAGTCCTCCGCCGGCATCAACCTGCGGGACTCCAAGATCCGCTTCCTGGGGCACCCCCTGGAGCTGGCGGTGTCCGGCGATATGCTGGGCCGCGTGTTCAACGGCATGGGCCAGCCCATCGACGGCGGCCCCGCCATCCTGCCTGAGAAGAGTCTGGACATCAACGGCCAGCCCATCAACCCGGCTGCCCGCGACTACCCCAACGAGTTCATCCAGACCGGCGTCAGCTCCATCGACGGACTGAACACCCTGGTCCGCGGCCAGAAGCTGCCCATCTTCTCCGGCAACGGCCTGCCCCACGCCCAGCTGGCGGCGCAGATCGCCCGTCAGGCCAGGGTGCTGGGCGACGCCGCCTCCAACTTCGCCGTGGTGTTCGCCGCCATCGGCATCACCTTCGAGGAGTCCGAGTACTTCGTCAACGAGTTCAAGCGCACCGGCGCCATCGACCGTACCGTGCTGTTCACCAACCTGGCCAACGACCCGGCTGTCGAGCGTATCTCCACCCCCCGTATGGCCCTGACCGCCGCCGAGTATCTGGCCTTCGAGAAGGGGATGCACGTGCTGGTCATTCTGACGGACATCACCAACTACGCCGAGGCCCTCCGTGAGGTCTCCGCGGCCAAGAAGGAAGTTCCCGGCCGCCGCGGCTACCCCGGCTATCTGTATACCGACCTGGCCCAGATGTACGAACGTGCGGGACGGCAGCTGGGCAAGCCCGGTTCCATCACCATGATCCCCATCCTGACCATGCCGGAAAACGACAAGACCCACCCTATCCCCGACCTGACCGGGTATATCACCGAGGGGCAGATCATCCTCTCCCAGGAGCTGTTCCGCAAGGGCATCAATCCCCCCGTGGACGTTCTGCCCAGCCTGTCCCGTCTGAAGGACAAGGGCGTCGGCCCCGGCAAGACCCGCGAGGACCACGCCTCCACCATGAACCAGCTGTTCGCCGCCTACGCCTCCGGAAAGGAGGCCAAGGAGCTGATGACCATCCTGGGCGAGTCGGCTCTGAGCCCCACGGACCTGCTGTACGCCAAGTTTGCCGATGAGTTTGAGAAGCGCTACGTCTCCCAGGGCTACGAGACCAACCGCAGCGTCATCGAGACCCTGGATCTGGGCTGGGAGCTGCTGAGCATCCTGCCCAAGAGCGAGCTTAAGCGCATCAAGCAGGATATGATCGACAAGTACCTGCCCAAGAAGGCGTAAGGCCTGGCGCGACATTTAGGAAAGAGGTGAACAGATGGCCTCAGCAACGATAAACCCAACCAGAATGGAGCTGAACCGGCTGAAGGGCCGGCTGAAGACCGCCACCCGGGGCCACAAGCTCCTCAAGGATAAGCGGGACGAGCTGATGAAGCAGTTCCTGGAGATCGTCCGGCGCAACCGAGTGTTGCGCAAGAAGGTGGAGGAGGGGCTGGAGCGGGCCAACGCCGCTTTTACCGTGGCCTCCGCCCTCATGAGCCCGGAGATGCTGGAGCAGGCGCTGCTGTATCCCAAGCAGAGCGTGGAGCTGGACATGACGTTCCGGAACATCATGTCCGTCAACGTGCCCCGCTATGCCTTCCATACAAAAAACGAGGACCCGGCGGAGATCTACCCCTACGGCTTCGCACAGACCTCCGGCGAGCTGGACGCGGCGCTGGAAGCGCTGTCCAACGTGTTCCATGACATGCTGGAGCTGGCGGAGGTGGAGAAGACCATGCAGCTTCTGGCGGAGGACATCGAGAAGACCCGGCGGCGCGTCAACGCCCTGGAGTACGTGATGATCCCCGGTTTCCAGGAGAAGATCCGGTATATCTCCATGAAGCTGGACGAGAACGAGCGCGGAAACATCACCAGACTGATGAAGGTCAAGGACATGGTCCTGCAGGAAGCTCACGACTTCCAGCAGCCCGCCAACGCTTGAGTTCTGCTAGCTTGAATAAAACACCAACAGGGTGCAGGCCGTATGGCCTGCACCCTGTTGGTGTTTCTGGATAAAGCAGAGGAATCCAACGGCAACCCTCGCTACACATGCTCGCCTCCGCAGGCCCTCCGCACCTCCGCCAGCGGAACACCATGTAACCTTGCGGACTCCGCCATCGCCTCATACTCCGGCTTGCTTTTGACAAGCCCATACCCAGTCCCCGTCTTCCGTGGGACGCTCCCATAGACCGTCTCCACCTCCGCCGAGGATACACTCATGGCATAGCGTGGGCAGTCCGTCCGCCGGACGCCGAAGGTGCTGGTGTGCCGCAGTATCTCCCGAGCCAGCCGGTCCGCATCCCCGGGCCTGCACAGGCAGGTCAGCACCACCCCGGGACGATTTTTCTTCATATAGACCGGGGCATAGGACACATCCACTGCCCCCGCCTCCAGCAGCCGCTCCATAGCGAACCCCATGTCCTCACCGGTCATGTCATCAATGTTAGCCTTCAGCTCAACGATCCGGTCATTGGGCCCCTCCGATGCCTCCGCTGTGTCCAGAAGGAAGGCCCGCAGGCAGTTGGCCCGGTGGAAGTCCTTCGTACCGCACCCATAGCCGCACCCCAGCACCGTCCCATCGGGCATAGGCCCGAAGCTCCGGGCGAAGGTCCGCAGCAGCGCCGCGCCGGTGGGCGTACACATTTCCGCCTCGATATCTCCCGCCGTCACCGGCACGCCGGCAAGCAATCGCGCCGTCGCCGGAGCAGGCACCGGCAGGAGTCCATGGGCGGTATGTATCGTGCCGCTGCCCACAGTGACCGTGGAGGCGCACACTGCCTCAGGGGAAAGCAGATGCAGCAAATAGCACACCCCGGTCACATCCACGACCGCGTCCAGTGCCCCGACCTCATGAAAGTGGACCTCGCCCACATCCACCCCATGCGCCTCAGACTCTGCCTGAGCGATAAGTCCGTAGGTACCCTTGGCGCTCTCCCGTACCGCCTGCGGCAGAGGAAAGCCGTCGATCATGGCCTCAATATCTGCCAGAGAATGATGCTCGTGGTGGTGATGCTCATGGTAATGCCCATGATGGTGGTCATGACCTTCCTCCTGCCCATGGACCACCACCCGCATATGGGTACCGGCGATCCCCTGCCGCCGGACGGCCTCCGCCTCCAGCCGCACGCCGGGTAGCAGAGCGTTCATATCCGCCAGAAACCGCTCCTTCTCCGGACACAGCTCGTAGAGGGCCCCCATGAGCATATCCCCCGCCGCGCCCATGGCGCACTCAAAGTACAGCGTCCTCATTCTCCGATCCCCCTCATCTGATTGATCCTGTGGGCCAGAAAGCCTGCGCCGAAGCCGTTGTCGATGTTCACCACGCTGACCCCGCTGGCGCAGGAGTTCAGCATAGCCAGCAGCGCCGCCAGCCCGCCCAGATTGGCCCCATAGCCCACGCTGGTGGGTACGGCAATCACCGGGCAGCTGACCAGCCCGCCCACCACGCTGGGCAGCGCTCCCTCCATGCCCGCCACGGCCACGATGCACCGCGCCTGCTCCAGCACCGGCAGGGAACCCAGCAGCCGGTGGAGCCCTGCCACCCCGGCGTCGTAGACCCGGTGGACCCTGCTGCCCAAAGCCTCGGCGGTGAGGGCGGCCTCCTCGCAGACTGCCAGGTCGCTGGTCCCTGCGCTGACCACGGCGATGTCCCCCGTAAGCGGGCGCTCAACCGGATTTGCCACAGCCAGCCCGGGGGCCGCAGAATAACGGTAGGGAATCTTCCCCCGCAGCAGAATCTCCTTCTCCTCCGAAAGGCGGGTGACAATGATGTTCTCCGCCCCCCGGTCCATCATGGCCCGGACGATGCCCTCGATCTGCTCCGCCGTCTTCCCCTGGCCGAAGATCACCTCCGCCGCGCCCTGCCGCACGGCCCGGTGGTGGTCCACTTTGGCGTACCCCAGGTCCTCATAAGCCGTCCGGCTGAGAAGCCGCGCGGCCTCCTCCGGCGCCGTCTCGCCGGACCGGACCCGCTCCAGCAGAGCGCGGATCTCCTGTTCTCCCATGGGCTGTCCTCCTTTGCCGTCTCCGGCTATGGAGCGCTCAGCGCTCCATTTTCCAATACTGCACGCTGTAGGGGGGCAGCTGGCTGCCGCCGCCGAAGTCATGGTTCTCACCGCTGATGAGATCCACGGCCATACCACAGCCTGCGTCAAAATGGGCCGTGTAGCTCTCGCCGCCGGCGTTGACCGCCACCAGTACCCGCTCGCCGTCACAGGCTCGCTCGAAGATGATCTGATGGTTGGTCAGCACAACGTTCCGATAGGAGCCATAGCACAGCGCCTTACTGTTCTTGTGCGCCTCTGCCAGCCGGGCGATGAACGCCGTCAGCTCATTGGACTCCGGCGTCTCGATCGCGGGCCGCAGGGCGGCATCGCCCTGGGACTTCTTCCCCTCGATGCCCCACTCGCTGCCGTAGTACACCGCCGGAACGCCTGGCATCCCGAAGAGGATGCCGTAAGCGGGGCGCAAATGCTCCTTATTGGCCAGCATACTGGCGATACGCTCTACATCGTGGTTGTCCAGGAAGCTCAGCAGATGCTTCCCCTTATACAGGGTCCAGTTTTCCGGCCCGAACTGCCGGGCCAGGGAGTGCCCGATCTCAAAAAGGTTCATGGAGTTGAAACTGGACCACAGGCCCTTATAGCACTCATAGTTGGTCACCGAATGACAGGCCCCGTCGTTCATCCAGCGGTTATAATCCCCGTGGAGAGTCTCCCCCATGAGGACAAAGTCCTCCTTGAGGCCGCCGGTAAATTCCCGAAGCTGCCGCAGATAGTCCGAAGAAAGGCAATAGGCTACATCCAGACGCAGGCCGTCAATATCGAACTGGTCCACCCAGGAGCGGATGGCGTCAAACTGGTGCCGGACCACTGCGGGATTGTCCAGATTCAGCTTTACCAGCTCGTAGTGGCCCTCCCAGGCCTCGTACCAGAAGCCGTCGTTATAGCCGGTATTGCCGTTGAAGTCAACGCGGAACCAGTCCCTGTAGGGGCTGTCCCACTTCTTCTCCTGTACGTCCCGGAACGCCCAGAACCCCCGGCCCACATGGTTGAACACTCCGTCCAGCATCACCCGCAGCCCGGCTTCATGGAGGGCGTCACAGACCTTCCTGAAGTCCTCATCAGTACCCAGCCGGCAGTCCAGATGGAAGTAGTCCCGCGTATCGTAGCCGTGTCTGTCACTGTCGAAAAGGGGATTGAAGAGGACCGTGTCCGCGCCGGTCTCCTTGATATGCTCCACCCAGTCCAATACACGGAGAATACGATGCTCCTCCACGCCGTCGTTGTACTCCGGCGCGCCGCAGAGGCCCAGAGGGTAGATCTGATAGATGACTGCTTTGTCAAACCACATAATATAGAAGATCCTTTCAATTATTCAGCGTAAACCGCCCGTTCTCCTCCTGAAAAGAGGAACCATAAAAGGTGGTCATGGCCTGGATGAGATAGTCCGTGTCCTTCGCTCCCGCCGTCTCATAGCAGGAGTGCATGGCTAACTGGGCCAGCCCCACATCCACCGTGTTCACCGATACATGGGCGGTAGAGATGAGCCCCAGCGTACCGCCGCCGGGCAGGTCGGAGCGGTTGGCAAAGTGCTGCACCGGCACCCCCGCCTTTTGGCACAGGGCGGTGAACACCGCCTGAGACACCCCGTCCGTAGCGTACCGGACGCCGTGCTTGATGACCACACCGGCATTCATGGCCGGACGGTGGGTCGCGTCATGGTACTCCGGATGATTGGGGTGGACTGCGTGTGCATTGTCGGCGGAGACCATGAAGCTGTTGGCCGTAGCTGCCGCCCGGTCCAACCCCAGAGCGCCGCAGACCCGCGCGATCGCGTCCGCCAAAAAGGTCCCATCGGCCCCCTGCTTCGTGAGGCTGCCCACCTCCTCGTTGTCCAACAGGGCGAACACCGGAATGCCGGCGCTCTCCTCCGCCGCCAAGAATCCTTGGAAGCAGCCCCAGGCACACTGGAGGTCGTCCAGCCGGGGAGAGGAGACAAATTCGTTCCCCGCGCCCCAGATCAGCGCCCTTTGACGGGGACAGAGGAACAGGTCCATCCCCAGAATGTCCTCCGCCTCACACCCGGCGCACTCCGCTACGACGGCCCGAAAGGCTCCCTTCTCCGTTCCCAGCCCCATCAGGGGCACCATGTCGCACTTGGGGTCGTACTTAAAGCCGTCGTTGGCCCCCCGGTTCATGTGGACCGCCACATTGGGAATCATCAGCAAATCCCGGTCCACATAGACCAGCCTTGTCTCGATGCCGTCCCCGGCCCGCACCAGCACCCGGCCCGCCACGGTAAGGGGCCTGTCCAGCCAGGGGGCACACAGCATCCCGCCGTAGCGTTCCGTGTTCAGACGCAAATACCCCTCCGGGCCCGCCAGCTCCGCGTTTTCCTTGATCCGGAAGGTGGGCGCATCGGAGTGGCTGGCGGAAATCATGAAGCCCCGGGGCGGGTCCGCCGGAAGCCGGAAAGCGATCAGGGCCGACCCGCCCCGGACGGCGTAGTATTTCCCTCCGGGCGTCAGGGTCCAGGCCCGCCCCTCAAAAAGCGGCTCATAGCCCGCCCCGCACAGCTCCCGGCAGAGATTGTCCACCGCGTGAAACCGGCTGGGACTGCGGTTCAGAAAGTCAAGCATATCCTTCATATTGCGCTATTTCTCCTTATCTTGTCGGTCCATACAGCCACACAAAGGCGTGGCGAATGATTTTCCCGCCGCTTCCGCTGCGGATCTCTACTTGATGTTTCCCATCCTCGGTCCTGGTATACAGGCACTGGAGGGGCGTCCCCAGAAGGATCTGCTTCCGGAAAGAGATCTCCAGTGTGGAGGGCAGATTTTCATAGATCTCCGCAGGCAGCGCCTCCAGCGCGTAATCGAGATAGTGGAGGTTGTTTACGTGCCGGTTGGTGTCAATATCCCGGCGGCCCGCAGTGGTCTCATAGGCCACGGGTGTATCCTCAGGCGTCTTTCCGCTGCCGGGCACAGGGCGGCAGTCCGCAAAGAGGTCCAGACTGTCCAGCTGCTCCTCATAGGCTGTCCGGACCGTCCCGGTGATCCGGGTAAGGCGGCCGGTCACGGCATCCACCAGCACCCAGCGGCTGGATCCCCGGGCAATTTCACGGTCTCCGGCCCACACCCGGAATTCCCGGTCCGAGAGGAAGCCGTCCATAAGCCTGGGCCAAGTCTCCACCCGCAGAAGGGTGCGCCAGCAGGGGCGCTCTGCCAGATTGACCCGCCAGCTGCTGAGGATCCAGTGGACCCCGGTTCTGGAAATATCCTTCAGCCCGAAACCCACGTCGTCGGAGGCCACAGAGGCGGCCTCCTGCAAAAGCCGCAGCAATCCCTGGGGGCTCAGCCGCTGGTCGGCTCCCAGATCGGAATAGGCCACAGCAGTTTCGTAGAAATAATGAGGCGTAACCATCACTCCTGTATTCCAAAGTTGCCCCTCTATTGTACTCTTATTGCGGGAAGATGTCAAAGAGGAAATTGGGGAGCTTACAGCCCGGCAATACCAGCCCGCCTCCGCAGGAGGATCCGGGCGAAAGAATCCGGCTAAACATCAGCCTCCACAGAGAGGGGCCGAAGTGCCTCTATAAAAGCAGCGAATATCCGGAAAAGTTTCCAAATAATATGCAACTTTTTCTGGTTTTATGTAAAAATAAGGATACCACATAAAGGAGGCACTCATATGACCATATCCAAGCGCGAACTGAACGCGTTTCTGCTCCGCCTGAACCTGGAAGACCGGTCCCCCGGTACCATCGGCAAGTACCTCCATGACGCCGGGAAATTCTCCGCCTGGCTGGGGCGGCGGGAGCTGACCCGGGAAACCGCCGCCCGGTGGCGGGACCACCTCCTCCGGGAGGGGTATGCTCCGGCAACCATCAATTCCATGCTGTCCGCCGTCAATGCCCTGCTGCGGTTTCTGGGGCGGGAGGACTGCAAGATCAGGTTTCTCCGGGTCCAGCGCAAGGCATTCCGGGAGCAGAGCCGGGAATTGACGAGGGCGGAGTATCAGAGGCTCCTGGACACGGCGGCGGAGCAGGGACAGGAGCGGCTGGGGCTGCTGATGGAAACCATCTGCGCCACCGGCATCCGGGTCTCGGAGGTACAGTACATCACGGTGGAGGCTGCCCGGCGGGGCCGGGCGGAGATCAGTCTGAAAGGGAAAATCCGCACTATCCTGCTCCCGGCAAAGCTCTGCCGGAAGCTGCTGAAATACGCCCGGAAACAGAAAGCCGCCTCCGGGGAGATTTTTCTCACCAGAAGCGGAAAGCCGGTCTCCCGCCGCCAGATCTGGCGGGAGATGAAAACGCTGTGCGCCAAGGCCGGTGTGGAAAGCTCGAAGGTTTTTCCCCACAACCTCCGGCATCTGTTTGCCACGGCCTTTTATCAGGTCTGCCGGGATATCGTGAAGCTGGCGGATATCCTGGGGCACTCCTCCATCAACACCACACGGATTTATCTCATGACCACCGGCGCGGAACATGCGCGGCAGCTGGAGAAGCTGGGACTTGTGACGTAGTTTCGTCATGTTGACAAAATTTTCATTTTGTCATTAAGAGATACATAAAACTCTCAGAATTATTATAGCACAACCATCTCATAAGGGAAGACCGTTTCTCAAAAATCAGCGATTCAACGAAAAATACGCGAAAACCCACGGACTGCAAGAAAAATTTTTTCGCAGCCCTTGGTTTTCGCGTCTTTTTTTGTGCAGATTTCCTATGAAGTTGCCCGGAAATGTGCAACCCTGCGACAAAATGAAAATTTTGTCAACAAAGGGGGTCGAAAAGCTTTGGGCTATTCACGAAAAAGGCTGGATCTGACCGGCCAGCGGTTCGGAAAGCTGACCGTGCTGGCTCCGGCGGAAAATATCGGAAGCCTGACCGCGTGGCGGTGCCTGTGCGACTGCGGACAGGAGACGGTGGCCTCCACCAAGCGCCTGCGGGACGGGCACCGGACCTCCTGCGGCTGCGACAAGGCCCACTTCGGGGAATCCCCCTCCGCCGTGGGGCGGGCCAGCCTGACCTATGTGGACGGCACCTGCGTGGAAATGCTCCGGGCCAAAACCGTGCGGTGCAACAACACCAGCGGCGTCCCCGGTGTGGACTGGCTGGCGAAAAAGCAGCGCTGGCGGGCCTCCATCTGTTTCAAGGGAAAACGCTACTATCTGGGCAGCTACATCCATTTTGAGGACGCTGTGAGAGCCAGAAAGGCGGGAGAGGAAAATCTCCATGACCGCTTTCTCCGGGAGTTTTCCGGGGAGGCGCGGACCGCCCTCTGAAACACCCCAACGTATGTCTCCCGTTCTCCGTACCCCACGCCGGAGGCGGCGGCATAGATGTCACAACGAAGTCCGACGATACCCGAGGAAAGGGGGATGCCTATGAAGCAGTCTGCTCCGGCACACCGCCGGGGCGAGACTACGGACCGCATGTCCGCGTAACCTGCACCACAGCACGCATCCATTTGGCAAACCACGGGAAACCGCGGGACGGCAAAGCTAGGGGACTACGGTATCGAATCAGCTGCCCGAGAAGATCGATGCTATGTTAGCCCGGCTGCTAGAGAATTTTGGCAATCCGTTCGAAAGAACGGTCACGCAAAGTCAGGAAGCTACGTTGCCTGCAAGGAGGACTACCGCGCCCCGTGCCAAACGGCCTGCGGACGGTTCCCCCGCTGCAATATGCTCGTCCGGCCGCCGGATACTTTGCATCCGATGACAAATTTTGCAAAGAAAGGAAGAATCGCATGAGAATTTATCAAACCCTGCGCAAACGCGGACTTGCCCTGTTTCTTGCCCTGATTATGTGCCTGAGCCTGGTCCAGGTCCCGGCTTTCGCCGCGGAAGACGATGCCTCGGAGCCTGCGGACGCTCCGGTCATGGATGTGACCGGGCCCGGCGTCCAGGAACCGGAAGCTGTTCCGGAGGAGGAGAGTCCCGCTCCCGAAAGCGAGGAAATCGCGGCTCCTGATACCCGGGAGGAGCCGGAAGCAGATGAACCGGAGGAGTACGCTCCGGAGTACGCCTCCGTTGAGGAGCTGGAGGCAGCCTTTGAGGCTGCCGTCGAGGCTCTGGAAGACGGCGGCGTGGAGGGCGGCATCGCCGCTCTGGAGGAGTATCTGAACATCTTCGACCGCCTGTCCCCCGAGGACCAGGAGGCTAATCAGGAGGCCCGCGAGGCCGCCGGGGATTACCTCCAGACCCTGCTGGACAGTCTGGAGGGGATTGAGGACGAGAATATCGACGCAATGAACACCTACGACCAAATCACAGTACGTTACGTGGTCAATGGTGTCACTCTGCGGACAGATACTCTGAACTCCGGACGGTATATCCAAATTGCCAACCGGGTCCCCTATGTATCTGACCTGATTGCCGGGACGGCCTATGAGGACTATGATTATGGCACAGTGACGAAGATTGAGTGCCGCCCGCTGCAATACTTCCCGAGCAGCGCACTTAACCTTCATGAAGGTCAGAACATCGAACACAGCGGCAACTACAAGACCCACACCATCACTTATACCACAAGCAAGTGGGAGAAGCATGACAATTCCGGCGTGACAGACCCGGGAACCAGCAATCCTCCCGGAACCTCCGGCGGCAGTGGTTCTTACTTCCTCCAGGTGGTTTATGTGAACAAAAGCAAGACCGAGTACTCTTTTGGCCCCAGAATCGCATCCAATACTACGGCCAGAATTTGGTATTACGATAACCGTCCCCAACCCGCCCCTGAGGGTTACGAGTTGAAGGGCTGGCAAACTAGTCATTATCATGGTACCAACGGCTTTCTAAACAAAGGTTGGTGGCAAATTTTTGGTGGCAGCGAAGGCACGCGTCTTTATGTTTACAGCGGCATACAAAGCAGCGTTGCTCTGAATAGTGGCGAAGGTGTATACCTGATTTATCAGGCTACCGAGGACCCTGCTCCTCCCGCCACCTACAGTTACCTCCTGACCTGGGACTATAACGGCGGCACACTGAACGGTAAGTCCTCTGACCAGGAAACAGCCATGAACCTGACCGGCGACAACAGTGCCACCCATACCTTCTATGAGCAGGTATCCAAACGTCCCAGCCGCACCGGCTACATCTTTACTGGCTGGAGTTACAGCGGCAACGGCAACTATAACGAGAGGCAAGGACAGATCGTCATGACTGGCCGGGACGGCAGCACTGTCTCCGGGACCATGGTTGCCCAGTGGAGCGCCGATTCCAGCGAGACGGTTACTTTGACCTATGATGCCAATGGCGGCACCAATCCGCCTGCTCCACAGACCGTATTCGTGGGCGGTGAGGCCGTTGTGGCAGACAAGGGCAGCATGACCAAGCCCAACTGCACATTCTTGGGGTGGAGTACTAGTAAGAATGCCACCGAATCGGACATCAATCCCAATGATGTGCTGCGTATGGATGAGAGCCTCACCATTTATGCAGTGTGGGAGGAGAATCCCGTACCCGAGGCCAAAACCATTTCTGTTACGCCGTTGGTAACCTTCGAAGTTGAGGGGAAAGACGCAACACAGCTTGTGGCTGACCAGATTCCGGAAAATTACCAGATGACACTCACCTACACTGATTTGGATGGGAAACACGAGAGAACCTTATCCAAGGCAGATGCAACGGTGACAACCGAGGGTAATCTTGGCCTTCCGGTGTTGACTTGGTCTACTTTCGATGTTAAAATTGCAAAAGAGAGCGGCGCAAAGATTGATATTGCTGTCCAGCAAGATAACTACCAGATCGGCGATAATAGCGAGATCATTTATGGTCGGACCTATACGATTAACGGTGGCAATCAAAAGGATGGAGCTGGTAAAATTACGGTAAGTCAGTTAGCTTATGATTTGGAAGCTACAACGAAGAATTATTACAAGCTGCCTGATCCCGGCACCCCCAACCTGACCATCACCAAGTCTGCCGACAAGGACATCGTAAAGGTCGGCGAAACGGTAAAGTACACCATCACGGTAGAGAATACCGGCAAGGCCGCCGCCACCAATGTGGTCGTGAGCGATACCCTGCCCGAAGGTCTTGAGTGGGTTCAGGATAATGATGCAAGCTTTAAGGGCGGCGTTCTTACCTGGAACATTCCCCAAATTGAGGCTGGCGGCTCCAAATCCGTGAGCTTCACCGCCAAGGTCATCCAGCGCGGCACCATCAGCAACACCGCAAGCGTGACCAGTGATGAGATCAAAACTCCCGTGGACAGCGATCCCGAGGACATCACGGGCGTAAAGGTCTCCATCAAGACCACCAAGAGCCACAGCAAGATCACCGTGGCCGAGAAAACCGGCATCGCCACCATTCCCTACACCGTAACGGTGAAGAATACAGGCGATGACCTGTTTGGCCTGGATATCATCGACAAGCTGACTGTCAAGGTAACAGACCAGAACGGCAACCCCAGCACCGAGCCCGTCAAGGTCACCTACAAGGACCTCAAGGTGGATGGTAAGGCCGTACCTGCCGGGATGAGCGAAACCGGGGGTATCGTAAACGCGATTGCCCGGGCCGGCAAGTTTGCGGCAGGCCAGACCGTGACGCTGACCTACAACATCGAGGTTCAGAACAAGGGCCAGACCGCAGTTGTCGCGACCCTGAGCAACACCGCCACCGGCGGCTCCTGGTCCACCAATCCCAGCGGAGGCCGCATGTTCCGTATGGCCCACGATGGCGGGTACGACGTTACTGACTCTGCCAGCGATACTGCCAGCGTTGGTGACAGCGCTTCCGTTGTAATCCCGCCTCCCCAGGCCGAGACGGTGACCATCACTGTCAAGTTCGTGGACGAGAACGGCAACGAGGTCGGCAAGACCGAGACCACCGTGGAAAAGAACGGCAGCTATGACGTAACCGAGGAGACCAGGAAGGTCCCCGATGGTTATGAAGCCAACGGCAATCCCACTGGCGATGTCAAGGGGACCGCTGACACCGACAAGGTGGTCACCGTTCCTGTGAAAAAGACCCCGACGCCCCCCGCTCCCACCCCCGCAGACTGGGGCAGGCTGACCCTCACCAAGACGGCCAACAAGACCCAGGCACGGGCCGGTGAGGACATCACCTACACCATCCGCGTCACCAACAACACCGGAAAGGACCTGACCGGCATCACGGTAAGCGAGCCGCTGGACAGCAATGTGACCTTCAAGAGCGCCGCTCCTGCGGGTTACAACGCTGCGTCCGGCGTCTGGACCATCGCCAGTCTGGCAAACGGCGCTTCCGCGACCCTGACGCTGACGGTCACGGTGAAGGACGGCGTGACGAACGCCACGATCCGCAACACCGCAGCCATCACCGATGCTTCCACCACCGGTCCTGACCCCGAGAAGCTCCCGGATGGAACCCGTCCCGGCGATACCGCCGACGTGACCGTTCCCGAAGCGGATGCCCGGAGGGTCACCGTGACCTGGCTGAACTGGAACGGCGACCGTCTGGATCGGGCCGGCTGGAATACCGATGAGCGCGAGCCCTCCTATTCCGGCCGCAGGCCCACCCGTCCCGACAGCAGCCGCTACACCTATACCTTTGCCGGTTGGGGGAACCGTGAGGTGGACGAAGACGGCAATGTGACCTACACCGCCCTCTTTGACCGCGAGCGCATCGACGACGATGACGACGATGATGACCGGCCCACCGGCGGCGGAAATACCGGCGGCAGCACCGGCGGCGGCACCACCACCATTCCCGACACCCAGACGCCTCTTGATCCCGGCACCACCATCATCG
>ERZ779621.175-NODE-175-length-39889-cov-14.231235_pt1 | contig 39889 bp, 44 predicted proteins | sample MGYA00514215_ERZ779621 | MGnify/ENA primary metagenome ERZ779621 (study PRJEB29562, sample SAMEA4376715) | mouse gut metagenome | isolation source: Cecum | study: EMG produced TPA metagenomics assembly of the A DSS colitis mouse model was used to assess the...
TGTCCATGTTGACTGCGCCTCCACAAGTATCATCAGCTTATTATTAGCAATAAAGCCTAAATCATTATACAGATTATCCGTCAATACATTTGTGATCGTCACATCTGTAAGGGAATCCTCTGTTGCTGTGGTGTCCTCTGGGTGGAGTGTTTTATACAGCTTTAGCAGATAACTCTTGTTTTGAAAAAGGTCAAGGAATACGCTGTTTTTTGCTGTACGTTTTGCCATGACTTCCTCTATCTGTTTTGTATCGTCCTGCACTTTAACACCTCGATTTCTAAAATCTGTGACACAAGATACGATATATCTTGTTCTTGCCACATTTCAATTATACAAAAAAACGTCTGTCTTTACAATAAAATTCACATTAAATTTCTTCCTCCCCCTGCTTATTACGTCCTTGTTGCCTGTTGTGCTGTCGGCTCTCGTTCTGAAGCTCCCTCTCTGTCGATTGGTATCATATTAAGCAAAAATAAGGATGAATTATTGGTAGAGTATGCAACGTATGGGATGGACAGCAATCTAAATATGAGTTATACTTACCAAATCGAAAAGAACTTGAGAAATTAGTCAAAGATATTCTAGATGACGAGGAAAATTAGGAACAAATTAAGCAATGGAAAGAGGCTGATTGCATATTTTGGGTAAGATGAAGGATTTGAGAAGTACGATATTTGAAGGTAAATTTAACTTTCGAGGCAGCTTACGGAAGAAGGGAATCCTAATCTTTATCAGTATTGCTTTCCTGCTTCCATTTTGCACGACTTTTTTCATGCGGGCAAGTTATTTACAGGGGAATGATACACGAATCTTCTCTCTTGCACAAATGCACTATCCAGCGGCGGGAGCCATACTCGCCATGATGGCGGTCAGAAAGGGAAGTATCATGCCGCGAAAGTTTTTCATAAGCTTTTTGGCACTTTCCTTTTTGTGGTTTCTATGTAGCTTGTTGAGTCTCCCTTTTCCAAACTTATCCGGAGGTATAGGCGAATCCGTTCTCATTGTAGGCGGCAGTCTCTTGTTGTGGATTATGCTGGTGCTTGAAAGAGGCGAAGTACGTAAGGACTGGGGGTTAAGTTTTTCCAGTGATACATGTAAATTGGCGGTAAAATATGTGTGTTTGTTTGCGGGATTTTTGGTGGGCAGAAGTATGCTTGGCGCAATCTGGCAGGGGAGGTTTCCTGCGCTTATAGAGATTTTCATAACACCTCAATTTACAGTAGATGTTTTTATAAATTTTATAAGTTTTTTTCTCTCCTTTACAGCTTTCTTTGGGGAAGAATATGGGTGGCGGTATTATCTCCAGCCGTTGCTTTTGGAAAAGACAGGGATTAGAAAAGGATGTATTATACTTGGAATCATCTGGGCATTTTGGCATCTTCCATTGTGGTTCTTCTATTCGTCCCCGCTGATCTTAAGTATGGCTGGACAACTTGTCACATGCGTGAGTCTGGCAATTTTTTGGGGATATGTGTATGTGAAAACTCACAACATATGGATTGTTTCTTTACTGCACGCCATGAATAATAGTTATTCTGCCATATTGGGCGATTTGCCTGAATTGATGGTGGATGCTTCCTGGCAGTTTGTTTGGTTTACACTTATCGTGAATGGTATATGTTTTATGCCATTGCTTTTTTCTAAATCTTTCCGGGAGAACTGATAGGTTATAAAGGAGAGGTAAGAGTATGGTTGAGATTCCCAATTGCCTGTGCTATGATTACCTTGATATTTGACAGCGAAGAGAGATAAGGAGCAGGGATTATGGCGAGTATCAAGGATGTGGCGAAGGAAGCCGGGGTCGGCGTGGGAACAGTATCCAGAGCAATCAATCATACGGGATATGTTTCACCAGACACAAGAAAGAAGATTGATAAAGCGGTAGAAAAACTAAACTATACACCCAATGAATTGGCGCGCAATCTTTTTCGCAATAAAAGCGGGATTGTAGGGGTGATCGTGCCGGATTTAGATCACCCCTTTTTCTCCTCTTTGGTAAAAAATATTGAAATGCAGCTATACAGACAGGGCTATAAAACGATGGTCTGCAATGCCGTGGGAGTCAGTGACAGAGAGCGGGAATATTTGGACATGCTGGAGAGAAACATTGTGGATGGTATCATTACCGGTTCCCATTGTCTGGACGGAGAAGAATACTTAAGGCATGAGAAGCCGATTGTGTCGATCGACCGTGATTTTGGACCGAAGATTCCCATTGTGGGGAGTGATCATATGATGGGCGGTAAGATGGCGGCAGAGCTGATGCTTAAGGACGGACGAAAACGTGTCCTGCAGATTTGCGGAGTGTCTCCCCATATTGTGGCCAATGAAAGGCATCTGGCATTTCAGAAAACGCTTATGGATAATGGAGTGGAAGTGCTGACAGAGACCATGGACTGGAATGTCTTTGACTGGGAAGCATTTCATAAAACGGCATGGAAGATTATGGAGAAGCATTCCAACATCGATGGCATTTTTTCGGGCGATTTAGGAGCAGTGGCTTGTATGAATGCAGCCAGGGAGAGGGGAATGCATATTCCGGAGGACATCAGCCTGGTGGGGTTCGACGCTACCAGTGTGACGCAGATGGTTCATCCGCGGCTGACAGCTATCCGGCAGAATGTGGAACTTCTTGCGGAGGTGTCAGTGAACACGCTGTTAGACCAGATTGAGCAGAGGAGGAGTACCCTCCACAGGCAGATTCTGAGCGTGGATGTCTACTTGGGGGGAACTACGAAAGCGGAACATCAACAGAGCAAGCAGATATGATAGCAATAACTTTCAATCTGTAGGAGAATAAAATGAGCGAGATTCATCGAATAAAATGCGGCAATGTCAATTGCTATATCATTGAAAATGGGACAAATGGAATATTGGTGGATACGGGGAAAGCGGAGTTTCTTGACAAGGTAATCGAAGCATCCAGATTGTATCGCGTTAAATTGATCATCCTAACCCACGCACACTTTGACCATGCCGAAAATGCCGCCAAAATAGCGGACGAATTAGGGATTCCTATTGGAATGCATGAGAAGGACTGCAATTTGATTTCGTCCAACGCAAAGCAATCGCTTTCTGCGGTAAATATTTTGGGAAAGATTGTTCTAGCGGCATCTCTTAAGGAATTTTCCGTTCGTCCCATGCCGGCATTTCAACCCGATCTATTCTTGCATGATCATGACAGCCTATCCGATTACGGCATAGATGCGCGTATCATTTCTTTACCGGGACATACAGATGGTTCTATTGGTGTTGATGTGGACAGGAAACATTTGATTGTTGGCGATGCTTTGATGAATATGTTTTATCCCACGGTTTCCATGTTGTATCATAACAGAGACGATATGTTGGAAAGTGCAAGAAAGATAAGCAGTATCGGCAAGAGAACGATATATTTTGGCCATGGAAGGCCAGTGGCCAATAAGCAATGGGTAAAATGATTTGAAAAGATAATTTAAGCGGGAAATCTGAAAAGGTATCCTGCTTTTAAGGAAAATGGAATATTAAGCGAAACCAGAAGAAACTAAGAAGCAGGGATTGTGCAAGATATACAAAAACAACCCCTGCTTTTTTGTATATAGAGTAAAAAATGCAAATATATAGTTGACAAATAAATAGCCTGGAAATATAATCGAAATATGAAACGGGTTCCACAAAATATTCAAGATAAGAAAGAGAATATTTAATAGAACATTGTAAATAAGAGAAAGCAAAATATAGAAACGGTTCCACAAAAAGATAATAGCAAAAATAATGAATATAGAAGAGGTTCTGCGAAAAGAAGTAATATACAGAAATAATGAAGCGGCTAAGATAAGCTGAAATATGTATGGCAAAATCGTAGCAGGTGAGAAGGAAGAGAGGAGGGAATCTATGAACACAGGACAATATACATGTCTGGAAATCTTTGCAAAACAAACAGCGCCCAAAGGCCGGGTCAGAGTCCTTTCAGAATCGCAGGAAAGTCTGGAAAAAGAGGCGGGCAGCACCTACTATGCATGGTTGAAATTTTCATTGAAACCGGATACGGAGTATGAGATTATTTGTGACGCCTGCGAGGTATCGCTCTGTTATCTGAGCGGGAACGAAAACATTTTGGAGACGGGAGTCCGGTTCCTGGAAAAGGAGCAGGGAAGCGGGGCGTTTGTCCTCCAGGATTTAGCGGCGTGGTATGAGCGTCCGACAAGAGAGGCTTATCATTTCGCACCCTGGAAAAACTGGATGAATGACCCTAACGGTTTATGTTGGTTCCAGGGATATTATCATATGTTTTATCAATGTAATCCCCATGGACAGGAGTGGTCCCACATGTATTGGGGACACGCGGTCAGTACAGACCTGGTTCATTGGAAACACCTGCCCATTGTGCTGGCGCCCCAGGAAGAAATTCTCCTGCGTTCGGAGGCCATCAAAGGCGGTGCATTTTCGGGCTGTGCGGTGGCGGATGAAGAGGAAGTTCTCTTTTATCTGACAAGGCATCAGGGTCCCATGCAGGACTGTGCGGATACGGTTGAACAGCAGTGGATGATGCGAAGCCGGGATATGATTCATTTTACACAGGAGAAGTGTGTGATCAAGAGTCCGCCTGCTGAGGCATCCTTTGATTTCCGGGACCCCAAGGTATTAAAGATTGGGGAAACCTGGTATATGGTTTTGGGTAGTGCCATAAACGGGCAGGGCGCCATTCTTTTGTACACATCCAAGGACAGGGAGCATTGGGAATATGTACATCCGCTTATTACAGAGGAACAAAATCAGATACGCTGTTTTGAATGTCCGGATTTCATGGAACTGGACGGCAGCTTTTTGGCCATGGGCGCCTTTATGGAGCACTATGATGCGAACGGAAGATATCAGATGAGCAGGTATTATATCGGAGAGTGGCGGGACAGAAGGCTTGCAAAGACAGGGGAGGGCTGGTTTGATTTCGGCAGTAACTGTTATGCCATGCAGAGCTTTGCGCATCAAGGCAGACGCATCAGCATCGGTTGGATTTCCGATTTCTATGATGAGCATCTGAGATATCCGGGCGGCGCTTATGGCAGTATGACAATCCCCAGACAGCTTCATATCAGAAATAACAAGTTATATATGACGCCTGTTCAGGAGATGGCATCGCTTGCGGGAGAGATTCTTTATCAGGGCAACGGTGAAAATATTGTGCTGTCCAAGATAGAGGGCAATGCTTATCGGGCTAAGATAAGGTTTGGGGAGAATACTTTTTTTACCATTCTGCTTGGAAGAGATGAAGACAGGTCAATTTCCCTGGTTCATGATACGAAGGGACTGCGGATTGTGACAAAAGGAGTAAAAAGCGAAGGCATTGACTTTAAGGCGGATGTGGAAGAAGTGAGAGATCTTGAGATTTATATGGACCGTCGTGTGGCGGAGATCTATGTGAACGAGGGAGAGGCCGTGGGTACGAAGCTGTTCTACAATACCTTGCAGAATGGCTGTTTTGAGCTTTGCGCCATGAAAGCAGGCAATGTCCGGCAGGCGGAGTTAGTGATGATGAAGTCTATATGGAGGCCGGAGTAAGACGGTAGTACAGAGCAGAATGCCATGATGCGGCATCAAAGAGATTCGTGAGAAATTGAGGTTCATAAAACTAGAAGGATAGGAAAGGAGCGGTTGAAGTGAAAAAAAGAACAGTTACAGTTGCCCTCACGGCTATGATGATTTCCTGTTTATGTGCCGGGTGTGGGCAGACAAAGGAGAGAGTCAACGAAGCGGGTGAGTCAGTCATTACGGTATGGAGTCCTACCGATGAACCGGCCATTGAAGAGTGGTGGGTGGAGAAGATTGAGGCGTTCAATGCAGAACACAAGGGGAGGATTCATTTACAAAGAGAGGCCATTGTGCGTGCGGATTCTTATGCATACGAAGATAAGATAAATGCCGCAATTACCTCCAACGATCTGCCGGATATTCTTTTTGTGGATGGACCTACGGTATCTGTCTACGCGGCCAATGAGATAACGCTTCCCATCGATGACTTTTTTACCAAAGAGGATTGGGATGATTTCCTGGATTCTTCCAAACAGCAGAATACATACGACGGCAGGATTTATGCAATAGGAGCAACAGAAAGTTCGGTAGCATTGTATTATAACGCGGATATGCTGGAGCAGGCAGGTATCTCTATTCCGGAATCCAAAGAGGAAGCCTGGACTTGGTCAGAGTTCTATGAGGCGGCCAAGAAATTGACCAAAGACGGTGTAGTGGGCACCAATATTATTATGGATAAAGGAGAAGGTCTGCCCTATGTTCTGGAACAGTTCTGGATTTCCAACGGAACGGATTTGGTGAGTGAGGACGGCAGTCAGGCGGAAGGGTATATCAACAGTCCGGAAGGAATAGAAGCGGCAGAGTTTTTAAATAGTCTGATTCAGGAGGGCTATGCCAATATCGATCCCATCCAGAAAGAATTTCATAATGAGAGAGCGGCTACGATGCTGGGCGGTTCCTGGGAGGTTGCAACGCTGGAAAACGATTATCCGGACTTAAACTGGGGTGTGACTTATTTCCCGGTGGCGGATAACGGCGGCATCTTGACTTCCCCCACGGGTGACTGGGTGGCATCCGTGACCAAGAACGCACAGGATTTGGAGGCGGTCAAAGAGGTTATGCAATTTCTTTTCTCTAAGGAGAACGTGACCACCTATGCGCAGGCTATTTCCAAACCGCCCACCAGAAAATCCAGTTATGATGTGTTGACGGAATATAACGAATATCCCCGCTCCCTTTTTAAAGAGCAGCTGATGGAGACAGGGCATCCAAGACCGCGGACGCCGTCCTACAGCGTATTGTCGGCAGAATTTTCAGAGGCGCTGCTAAATATCTTTACAGGCGTGGATACCAAAGAGGCACTGGATGCGGCAGCGGCGGCCACAGACAAGGATTATAACAAATATTATGCGGAATAAGAAGGTAAGGAGGGGTTATACATGCAAGTATCGGTAAATAAGAAAAGTGAACGGAAAGCGGCATATATTTTCATAATTCCTGCAGTGGTACTGTTAGCGGCGTTTCTTTTGTATCCTGCACTGCAGACTGTGAGATACGCTTTTACGGATTATAATATTATGCGCCCGGACAGGATTAAATTCTGCGGATTCAATAATTTCATCGAACTGTTTCAGGACAAAGATTTCTGGATTGCAGTAAAGAATACATTACATTTTGCGGTGCTGGTTGTGCCTTTTCAGACCATATTAGCATTGGCGCTGGCACTTTTAATCTCCTCCAGAAGAAAAGGTGTGTCAATCTTCCGTGCGGCATACTTTAGTCCCCAGGTCACCTCTATGGTGGTGGTGGCAATCCTCTGGACGGTTTTGTATAATTCCAATCCAAGCAGCGGCCTCTTAAATGCACTGTTGGTAAAACTGGGCATGGAACCCTGCGGATTTTTGAACGACCCCAAAACGGCCATGAATTCTATTATCTTCATGTCCGCATGGCAGGGTGCCGGCTACCAGATGATGATATTTTTGGCAGGTCTGCAGGGAATTCCCAAGGACCAGTATGAGGCGGCATCCATCGACGGCGCAGGTAAGATTAAGAGTTTCTTCTATGTGACACTGCCGGGGCTTAAGAATGTGATTTCTTATGTCATCATGATCACAGTCATTCAGGCAATGAAACTGTTTACACAGCCCTATGTGATGACCAAAGGCGGTCCCCAGAATTCCACCAGAACCCTTGTGTACTATGTGTATGAACAGGGATTCCAGAAGAGGAATTTTGGATATGCCTGTGCGGTAGCGGCGGTATTTTTTGTCATCGTCATATCCTTGTCTATGGGGATGAAAAAGATTATCAAGGCAGAGTAGAAAGGAGAGTTCACATGACACAGAAACAAAGAAAACAATTGGGCAGTCTGTTATTTTATGCTGGAAATACAATTATTGCACTGATCTTTGTATCACCTTTAATCTGGATGATCGCATCTTCCTTGAAACCGGAGGCGGGTATCTTTAAAGGCTTGAATTCTTTATCCACCTTTATTCCCAAGGACGCTTCCCTGAATAACTATGTGGAAGTGTTCGAGAGAATCAATATGTGGAAATTTATCTTCAACAGCCTGTTCTATGTGTTGGTCATCATCGTATTGGATTTGCTCGTCAATTCTCTGTGCGGCTATGCATTGGCGAAATTTGAGTTTAAGGGTAAAAATGCGCTCCTCACACTGGTGATCAGCTTGATGGTATTTCCGGCTGAGGCAATCATGCTCCCCATGTATCGGGAAATGGCGGATTTGGGATGGATTAACACCTGGGCATCGCTGATCGTACCCTTTATAGCGAAATGTTTCAGCATCTACATGTTCAGACAGTTTTTCCTGGATATTCCCAACGACCTGCTGGAGGCTGCCAAGATTGATGGATGCGGGCCAATCAAGACATTTTTCACGGTAGTGATGCCCATATCCGGGACCGTATATGCCACCATATTGATACTTGACTTTGTGGCACACTGGAATGATTTTATGTGGCCCTTGTTAGTGGTTACCGGCGAAGAGAAGAGAACCATACAGCTTGCCATCCAGACATTTTTCGGCTCTAAACCGATTAACTATGGGCCCATCATGGCATCGCTGACCATCTCGGCGATTCCCATGTTGATTATGTTTATCTTCCTGCAGAAATATTATGTGGAAGGAATTGCTTCTACCGGAATTAAGGGATAAGGTATGGGTTCATCGGGAACATCGTCCAAAAGAATATAAGAAAACAGCCTGTTACTTGTTTTGTAGCAGGTTTTTTTCTATGATAGGATAAAGGACTTTGCAGAATGAAATCAGGAGGTTACTATGACAGAATTGGAAAAATGTATGGCAGGTGAATATTATGATTGCCATAATCAGGTCTTTCTGGAATTTAAGGGACATGCAAGAAAACTATTAAAGGAATATAATGCGCTTGCCTATGAACGGAAGGAAGAAAAGAGCCGTATCTTAAAAGAATTATTTGGAGCGGTCGGAACAAGGGTATCCGTAGGTGCTCCATTTATCTGTGACTATGGCAGAAATATTTATATCGGGAATCACGTGTCTGTCAATATGAACTGTACCTTTGTGGACTGCAATAAAATTACCATTGGGGACAATGTGATGATTGCGTCAAATGTACAGCTTTATACGGCGACCCATCCGGTTGAGCTGGATGAAAGGTGTTTTTTATATACAGGGCTGGAGACGGAACCGCCGGTTTTTCGTACCTATGCATTACCGATCACAATCGGAAATGGATGCTGGCTGGGCGGAGGCGTCATTGTGCTTCCGGGGGTAACGATTGGAGACGGTTCGGTGATCGGGGCCGGAAGTGTTGTCACAAAGGATATTCCGGCGAATGTTCTGGCAGTGGGCAATCCCTGTCGAGTCATACGCAGGATTAATGGAGAAAATGTGTGATGTTTAAAACTGCTGAATAGTTAAAACGAAACTGCTTATTTTAAAGGTTCTAAGATAAAGTTTTTTTAGGGTAACATCAATTGATTTTAGTGGAAGAATATAATAAAATAATGTTAGAATTTGCTAGACAAGCAGGTGCCGGAAGGAGATAGAAGGTTGAAATGGATACGGGTATATTTGGCTGAAATGGATGAGAAAGCAAAAATCGGGCTATGGTCATCTGCTATAGGAGAAACAGTATGAGTGATACCAAAATGGAAATAATAACAGCTATGAATTATTCAAATACAGACAATATTTTGTCAGATATGAAAAATATCATAGAGGCGGCACAACATCAGGCGTTTCAGGCAGTTAATACCACATTAGTTAAAAGAAATTGGTTGATAGGATACCGTATTGTCGAAGAGGAATTAAAAGGAACTACTCGGACAGACAATTACGGAAAGAAGATAATGAAAACACTGTCAAAGTCTTTAACAAAAGAATATGGAAAAGGTTTTGATGTTAGCACCTTATATAAATTTAAGAGGTTTTATGAGGCTTTTCCTGACATTTTGGACTCACTGAGTCCAAAATCTTCTGGGCAGATTTTGTCATGGACACATTATAGAGTTTTATTGCAGGTGGAGGATATAGAAGCCAGAAAATGGTATGAAAAGGAAGCGTATCAACAGACTTGGAGTGCGCGGACATTATAGAGAAATATATCTTCTCAGTATTATTATAGGATGCTTAGAACACAAAAGATGTTGTTTCAGTTACAGCAACAGGAAAGGGAAGAGCAGGATTAATGGAGAAAATGTGTGATGGTGTATGATATGGTTTGAAAATGTCCGGAAATGTAACGGAAATCAGGAATATCTTTTCAAAAGCGTTTATATATGCTACACTTTGTACATAGTGTGAAAAGAGATGAAGCACACTATGATAGGATGAAATAGGGCAATATCGCGTCTGACATTGAAACATGGCTTGAGATGAAAGAGCGGCACAAATTATAGGACATCAAAAAGGATAGGAACTGTGGCAGTATTTCGATTGCAAGAGAGACTGTCAGTTTCGTATGTCTATAGGCTGTATCTTTCATGGGAGAGGTACAGTTTTTTGTTTGTCAGGAAATCTGGAAGGGAAGAACAAGGAAGGGCGGCAGGATGCAGACCAGAGTAGCAACGTTAAGTATCATTGTGGAGAACACAGATTCTGTGGAAAAGCTAAATACTTTACTGCATGAATATGGAGCATATATCATCGGCAGAATGGGTCTGCCATATCGCAAGTGCGGCATTCATATCATCAGTGTGGCCATTGACGCACCTCAGGATGTGATTAACGCTTTGTCCGGAAAAATCGGCAAGGTGCCGGGCGTTAACAGCAAGATAGCCTTTTCCAGCGTGATCAGTGAATGGCCGGATGAGGAGTGCTGATGAGAGATTTGCATTTATCGGATATGGAAGAGAGAACTGTGCAGGCTGGAAAAGCAGAGGGAGCATTGCCGGACAGAGAGGTTAACGGACTGCTGGAGGGTCTGGCGGCAGGGCGTGATCTGTCAAATGAGGCGTGGCAGTTTCTAATCGCAGGAGAATATGACAGGAAGCTGCTCTATGCAAAGGCGGATGAGGTGCGGAGGAAGCATTATGGAAGGGATGTCTATATCAGGGGACTGCTTGAGATATCCAGTTATTGTAAGAATGATTGTCTTTACTGTGGCATACGGCGAAGCAATCATAAGGCGCAGCGTTACCGGTTGTCGGAAGAAGAGATAGTATCCTGTTGTGAAAAGGGGTACAGCCTGGGCTTTCGCACTTTTGTTTTACAGGGAGGTGAGGATGCCTATTTTACCACAAAGCGGGTGGCACAGATTGTCAGTGCGATCAAGGGGAAATACCCGGACTGCGCGGTGACGTTATCTTTGGGAGAACGAGAGAAGAAGACCTACGAAGCATGGTATAAAGCGGGGGCGGACAGATATCTGCTCCGGCATGAGACGGCATCAGAAGCGCATTATGCAAAGATACATCCGCCGGAACTAAGTTACCGGCATAGAATGCAGTGCATGGAGGATTTGAAGCAGATTGGATACCAGACGGGCTGTGGATTTATGGTGGGTTCCCCTTTCCAGAGTACCCAGGACCTGATTGCGGACATGGAGTTTTTGCGGGAGTTTCAGCCGCACATGGTAGGCATCGGTCCTTTTATTCCGCACTGTGAAACGCCTTTTGGAGAATATGCCAAGGGGAGTCTTACGCAGACGCTGACCATGGCAGCCCTCACCAGGCTGGTTTTGCCAAAGACATTGATTCCGTCTACCACGGCGCTTAGTACGATTCATCCTGAGGGCAGGCAGCTGGGATTGCAGGCAGGCGCCAACGTGGTTATGCCCAACCTCTCACCGGCCAGGGTGCGCGGGCAGTACAGTCTGTACGATCATAAGAGATGTACAGGGGACGAGGCTGCGGAGGGACTTGAGACTTTAAAGTGTCGTGTGAAGGACGCGGGATATGAGGTAGTAATTGACAGGGGAGACAGCCGGTTAAAACCGGATAACGATGTTAAGTATTGCAGAAAGAAGGTATGAGAGTTATGTATGATCCGAAATCGCTATGTGCAGATGAATTTATTGACCATGAGGAGATTCTTGCCACCCTTGCCTATGCAGAGGAGAACAAGAATAACAAGGAACTGATCGGACAGATTCTTGAGAAAGCGAAGCCCCGCCGGGATGGAAGTTCCACCATATGTAGTGGACTCACGCACAGGGAGGCGTCGGTGCTCCTTGCCTGTGAAGACCCGGAGATACTGAATAAAATTTATGCGCTGGCGGAGGAAATCAAGCTGGCCTATTACGGGAATAGAATCGTCATCTTTGCGCCCCTTTATCTGTCCAACTACTGTATCAATGGCTGTGTCTACTGTCCTTATCATATGAAAAATAAAAATATCCCGCGCAAGAAGCTGACCCAGGAAGAAGTACGGCAGGAAGTGATTGCCCTGCAGGATATGGGACACAAGCGCCTTGCCATTGAGGCGGGAGAGGACCCGCAGAACAATCCGATCGAATACATTTTGGAGTGTATTAAGACCATTTACTCCATTCAGCATAAAAACGGAGCAATCCGCAGAGTAAATGTGAATATTGCGGCCACTACGGTGGAAGAGTATCGTATGTTGAAAGAGGCCGGAATAGGCACTTATATTTTGTTTCAGGAGACCTATCACAAGGAGAGCTATTTGAAACTGCATCCAACAGGTCCCAAACATGATTATAACTATCATACGGAAGCCATGGACCGCGCCATGGAAGGCGGTATTGACGATGTGGGGCTGGGTGTTTTGTTTGGCTTGGAGTTATACAAGTATGAGTTCGCGGGGCTTCTCATGCATGCGGAACATTTAGAGGCTGTACATGGGGTGGGACCGCATACCATCAGTGTGCCGCGGATTAAACACGCGGATGATATAGACCCCTCCGCCTTTGACAATGGTATCAGTGATGAAATCTTTGCAAAACTCTGTGCTTTGATTCGGATTGCGGTGCCTTATACGGGAATGATTATTTCCACCAGAGAGAGCCAGGCGGTTAGGGAGAAGGTGATTCGCCTGGGCGTATCACAGATATCCGGCGCCTCCAGGACTTCTGTGGGCGGATATACGAAGGAGGAGAGGCCCACGGATACGGAGCAGTTTGATGTGTCAGACCAAAGGACATTAGATGAGGTGATCAAATGGCTGATGGAGTTAGGGTATATTCCGTCTTTCTGTACGGCATGTTATAGAGAGGGCAGAACGGGGGACCGGTTCATGAGTCTGTGTAAGACGGGGCAGATTCAGAATTGTTGTCATCCGAATGCGTTGATGACTTTGAAAGAATATTTGATGGACTATGCATCGGAGGAGACCAGGGCAATCGGGGAGGCACTGATTCAGGCGGAACTTGCCAATATTCCGAAGGAGCAGGTGAGAAAGATTGCGACGGAGCATCTGGAGAAGATCGCGGAGGGAGTGCGGGATTTTCGCTTTTAAGGAATTGATGTATTATCAAACTCAAAGGAACCATCGGATGCTAAGGCAGAAAAAATGTGTTAGAATAGATGCAGGCTTTGAGCTGGTGTTTGGTTTGGCATAAGAAAGGCGGTCAGTATGGGGATGAATGATACGCCCTCGGGGGAGCGGGTGCACATTGGTTTTTTTGGCAGGAGGAATGTGGGTAAGTCCAGTCTGGTGAATTGTGTTACGGGGCAGGCGTTGTCAGTGGTATCCGATATCGGGGGGACTACCACGGATCCGGTGTATAAATCCATGGAGCTTCTGCCTATGGGGCCGGTGGTGATTATAGATACGCCAGGATTTGACGACGAGGGCAGTCTGGGAGAACTTCGGGTAGAGAAAACCAGACAGATTCTCCACAAGACGGATGTTGCTGTGCTGGTAGTGGATGCGGTGGAAGGCATCTGCGGGTGTGACAGGCAGCTGTTGCAATTGTTCCGGGAGAAAGGAATCTCATACATTGTTGCCGTCAATAAGAGCGACCTTCTGACAGAACCGGGCAGGGTTATAGTCCCTCCGGATGAAGTGTTTCAGGAGGGATGGAATCCAATCTGCGTGAGTGCCCTGCGGAAAGAGCATATTGAGGAGTTAAAGGAAAGAATCGCTTCTTTGTCAGCCGGGGAAGAGAGGTCTTGCAGGCTTGTGGCAGATTTGGTAAAGCCCCTTGATTTGGTGGTTTTGGTGGTGCCCATTGATTCGGCGGCGCCTAAGGGCAGGTTGATTCTGCCCCAGCAGCAGACCATCCGGGATATTCTGGAAGCGGGCGCCTCCTCCTTGGTGGTGCGGGAGAGTGAACTTGCAGATATACTACAAAAGATGGGGCCTAGACCGGACATGGTCATTACGGACAGCCAGGTCTTTGAGGAAGTGGCGGCGGTGGTTCCCATAGAGGTGCCGCTCACCTCTTTTTCCATTCTGATGGCCCGCTATAAGGGGCTGCTTTCCACAGCAGTGCAGGGGGTGAGGGCCATAGACAGCCTGCAGGATGGAGATAAGATTCTGATTGCGGAGGGATGTACCCATCACAGGCAGTGTGATGACATTGGTACGGTGAAGATACCACGTTTCTTAAAGCAATATACGGGAAAGAAACTGCGGATTGAGACTTCTTCCGGTATGGAATTTCCGGAGGATTTGTCGTCTTATGGGCTTGTCATTCATTGCGGGGGCTGTATGCTCAATGAGCGGGAAGTGCGCTGGCGGATGCACTGTGCTTTGGCGCAGGACGTGCCGATTACCAATTATGGGATCGCCATTGCGCATATGAAGGGAATCCTTAGAAGAAGCATCGGGATATTTCCGGATTTGATAAAGTTATTGAAAGAGGGAAAATAAGTGTATACATTTGAGAGCAGAGTGCGGTATAGTGAAGTGGGAGAAGATGGAAGAATGACGTTACAGTCGCTCCTTGATTATTTTCAGGACTGTTCCACCTTTCATTCTGAGGACATTGGGCTGGGGGTGGACTACTTCAAACAGATTCATCAGGTGTGGCTTTTGTCTGCATGGCAGATTTGTGTGAACAGGTATCCCAATGTGTGCGAGAAGATTGTAATTGGGACGGCGCCTTATGAGTTCCGCGGGTTTGTGGGCTGTCGAAATTTTGAGATGAAGACGACGGAGGGAGAGGTGCTGGCCTATGCCAATTCTATTTGGAGTCTGATGGATACGAATAAAATGGTGCCTGCCAAACCCAATGAAAAAATGTTGGCGGGCTATGTGCTGGAAGACAAGTATCCGATGGACTATGCGCCGCGCAAGATTGCGGTGCCGGCGGATGGCAGGAGAGAAGAACCTTTTACAGTGAAATCCCATCATCTGGACACGAACCATCACGTGAATAACGGGCAGTATGTGCGTATGGCGATGGATTATGTACCGGAGAAATTTGAAGTAAGACAGCTCCGGGTGGAGTATAAGAAGCAGGCGGTTTTGGGAGATGAGATCAATCCGGTGGTGTGCAGTACGGATGAGGCTTACGTGATTTCTCTTAACAAAGAGGATGGGAAACCATACTGTATCGTAGAGATAGCAGGATGAGCAGCAAGTGTATTGCAACACGGGTTTTAGCTAAAAAAAGAAATTATTTTACGGAAATATATAACATATAAAAGCGCGCAGAAATGAGGAACAACATGATTCGATTAGGAGAAATACAGACCTTACAGGTCGTGAAAAAAGTGGAATTCGGCGTTTACCTAGGAGATGGCGAGAACAGAGAAGAAAAAGTGCTCCTGCCCAGGAAACAGGTTCCGGAGGACGTTCAAACAGGCGATAAGATAGAAGTCTTTGTTTACAGAGATTCCGAAGACAGACTGATTGCCACTACCAATATGCCCAGAATTACGCTAGGCTGTGCAGCCAGACTTAAGGTGGCGCAAGCGGGAAACATCGGTGCATTTCTTGACTGGGGGCTAGAGAAAGATTTGCTTCTTCCTTTTAAAGAGCAGACGAAACGAGTTGCGGCGGGCGAGGAATGTCTGGCGGCGCTTTATATCGACAAGAGCAACAGACTCTGTGCCACCATGAATGTATATCCTTATCTGGATACGGACAGTCCTTATGAAAAAGATGACCGCGTGACGGGTACGGTTTATGAGATTAGTCAGAATTTCGGTGCTTTTGTGGCAGTGGACGACAAATATTCTGCGCTGATTCCCAAGCGGGAACTGTACGGGGAAGTGGAAATAGGCGACACTGTCAATGCCCGCGTCACAGAAGTGAAGGAGGACGGCAAGCTGACTCTCAGCATCCGGGAAAAGGCTTATCTGCAGATTGGGCAGGACGCACAGAAAATTCTTGAGCTGATTGATAGCTTTGATGGGGCGCTTCCCTTCACAGATAAAGCATCCCCGGAGGTGATACGCCGGGAGACACAGATGAGCAAGAATGAATTCAAACGTGCGGTAGGACATCTTCTGAAAACGGGTAAGATCACCATAACAGAAAGAGCGATTCGGCGAAATGAATCTATGGAGAGTGTAGAGAAGAAAGATGAAAAGTAAGAGGGCAAACTGGCTGTTTCTGGTCATTATACTGGTTCATATAGCAGTGGTGTTCCTGCTTTCTATGGCGGGGGCGCTGATTGATTTTGATATTATCGCGAATTTTCTTCTGAGCGAAGGGATTATCATTGGGCCGGCAATTTTGTTTCTCCTGCCCATGAGAGGGCGGTTTAACGAGGCACTGGGATTTCATAAGATAAAAATATCTACTTTTTTTATGATCATTCTCTTTACTTTTCTGGTCATGCCGCTTGTGACAGTGTTAAATGCCTTGTCCATGTTTTTTACAGACAATGCCATTGCGTCTATGCAGGATGATATCGTGGGAGTGTCTTTTGTGGTCATGTGGTTTTTGATCGGTATCTATGGGCCTTTTTGCGAAGAGTTTGTATTTCGCGGTGTCTTATATAGAGGTTATAAAACGTCGGGAAAGATAATCGGAGCAGTCCTGTTGTCTTCTCTTTCCTTCGGACTCATGCATATGAATTTAAACCAGGCGCTTTATGCCTTTGCCATTGGTATTTTTCTGGCTATGCTGGTGGAGGCGGCAGGCAGTTTATGGGCTTCTGTGTTCTGTCACATGATTTTCAATTCTATTCAGGTCTGCATGATGTTTCTCTCGGACTGGATGGTTGATGTATTTTACGGCGGAGAATTGGGTGATATGCAGGAGACGCTTACCAATGAGTCCTTGATGGCGGCCATGAGCGTATACTTGGTGATTGCGGCAGTGACTACGCCGATTGCGGTCTGTGTGCTGGCCTGGATAGTCAAAAACGAAAACAGGGTGGAAATTGTCAGAAATCTTCATCGGCGCGAAGGGGAGGCCGGAGGGTATTTGCTCAGCATACCTTTTATCGTGGCGCTGGTGCTGTGCCTGGGATTTATCAGTCTGGAATTTATTCTGTAGCGTATATAAAAAGGAACCGACAGTGCCGGTTCCTTTTTCGTCATCCTATTATACCGTCATATCAAAGTTCGCACCGATATGGGGATTTACGGACAACTCCATGGCAGCAGCGTCCATCATGCCTACGATCTGAGCTCCTGTGGAGGAAGCCTGATCCAGGGACTTGCTCAACATTGCAACGCCGTAAGCGCTGTTTGTCTCTGCAGTGGACATAGCCATAGATAATCTTGCAATATCCATAAGATCACCTCGCTTTGTTATAGACTATTGCTGTATCCAGTATAGCATAGTATCTTTTTGTTGTATAGAAGGCGAAGAAAATCCCCTTTTTATAGGCTCTAAAATTTTTTGTATAAATTGTCTAAAGGTTCAAAATGGGAAATATCTGGAATTTCTTTATAAAATACACAAAAAAGACTTGATTTAAGGTAGATTTTCTTGTAAATATAGATTAAAATAGAACTTGGATTTTGTATTTGGTTCTTAGAAGAAGGGTGGATACTTTGTATAAATTGCTATAATACGATTAAGAGGTGGGGGTATGATTTCAAATCAGATTTTACAGAATACGATCGAGGGGTTAAAGGCAATTGCAAGAGTGGAATTGTGCGTTATGGATGTGGATGGAAAGTCTGTGGCCATGACGGCGGATGAGATGGAGAAATGCGGAAAGCCGGCGGCGGAGTTTGCCAAGTCGCCGGCGGATTCTCAGGAGATTCAGGGGTATCAGTATTTTAAAATTTTCGATGAGCAGCAGCTGGAATATATCCTCATTGCCGGCGGCGTGGGCGAAGATGTGTATATGGTAGGCAAGATGGTGGCTTTCCAGATTCAGAATCTGCTGGTGGCTTATAAGGAACGGTTCGACAAGGATAATTTTATCAAGAATCTACTCCTGGATAATCTGCTTTTGGTGGATATCTACAGCCGTGCGAAGAAACTGCATATTCAGACGGATGTTAAGCGCGTGGTGCTGATCATAGAGACAGACAATACCAAGGACAGCAACGTGCTTGAGACCATGCGTACATATTTCGGTGCAGGCAGTAAAGATTTTATCACCGCGGTGGATGAAAATAACGTCATCGTGGTTAAGGATTTGTCTGACGGCGACAGTACCAGAGATATTGACAGAAGCGCTTCGGGCGTGGCCGGCTATCTGCGCAAGGAGAATCATAAGAATGTCAGGATTGCTTACGGAACAGTGGTGGGTGAGCTGAAAGAAGTGAGCCGTTCCTACAAGGAGGCCAAGATGGCTCTCGATGTGGGCAAGATTTTCTTTGATGAGCGGGATATTATTGCTTACAGCGAATTGGGCATCGGGCGTCTGATTTATCAGCTGCCGATTCCGCTGTGCAAGATGTTTATCAAGGAAATTTTTGACGGCCGAAGCCCGGATGAGTTTGATGAAGAGACTTTGACAACGATTAACAAGTTCTTTGAAAATTCCCTGAATGTGTCAGAGACTTCCAGACAGCTTTTTATACACAGGAACACACTGGTTTATCGTCTCGATAAACTGCAAAAGAGCACGGGCCTTGACCTGCGGGTGTTTGAGGATGCCATCACATTTAAGATTGCCCTCATGGTTGTTAAATATATGAAATACATGGAGAGTTACGAGTTTTAAAATCAAAAGATGATACAGGTGGTGAAGACGTGGCAGCAAAAAGGAAAAGGAAAAGTACAACGGCGGACAAGGAGATTATTACACTGACAAATGTCTGTAAAGCATATTCTACGGGTGCGCCGGCGTTAAAGGACGTGAATTTACATATCAGCAGAGGAGAGTTTGTCTTTATTGTGGGCGACAGCGGTTCCGGCAAATCGACACTGATCAAACTTCTGCTTCGTGAACTTACAATCACAAGCGGCTATATCAATGTGATGGGGTATGATCTGACTAAGATCAAGCATCGAAAGATTCCGAAATTCAGAAGAAATCTGGGAATCGTATTCCAGGACTTCCGTCTCCTAAAGGACAGGAATGTCTATGACAATGTGGCTTTTGCCCAGAGAATTATTCAGAAATCCAATAAAGAGATTAAGAAAAATGTACCCAGTATCCTGGCCATTGTAGGATTGGCTGGCAAGTATAAGGCAAAGCCCAAGCAGCTCTCCGGAGGTGAGCAGCAGAGGGTGGCGCTTGCCAGAGCGTTGATCAATGAGCCTACCATTCTTCTGGCGGACGAGCCCACCGGTAATCTGGACCCGAAGAACTCCTGGGAGATCATGAAGCTTCTTGAACAGATTAATGAAAATGGTACGACAGTCATTGTTGTTACTCATAACAGAGAGATTGTGAATGCCATGCAGAAGCGTGTGGTCACCTTAAAACGCGGTGTGATTGTCAGCGATGAGGAAAAGGGAGGATATATCGATGAGGATTAGTTCATTTTTCTATACACTCAGGCAGGGCTTCCGTAATCTTTTCAGAAATAAGCTCTTTACCCTTGCGTCCATTGCGACAATCGGTGCCTGCCTGTTTCTGTTTGGCCTTTTTTATGCGATCGTGACGAACTTTGAACATATTGTCAGGACAGCGGAAGAAGGGGTATCTGTCTGGGTGTTTTTTGACGAGGGACTTGAGGATGTCAGGATACAGCAGATAGGGGATATGATTTCCAAGAGACCGGAGGTTTCCGAGATTAATTTTGTATCTGCGGAGGAAGCCTGGGAAGGTTTTAAAGCAGAATATTTGGGAGAATACGGAGATGGATTTACAGAAAATCCTTTGGAGAATTCCGCCAACTATCAGGTCTATTTAAATGATGTATCCATGCAGTCGGCGCTGGTAACTTATTTGGAATCTGTGGACGGTGTACGGCAGGTGAACCGCTCCGAACTGGCAGCGACCACGCTGACAGGTGTGAATGCCTTGATTGCCTATGTGTCGGTGGGTATTATTGCGATTTTGCTGGCGGTATCCATATTCCTGATCAGCAATACAGTCACCATCGGTATTTCTGTGCGTAAGGAAGAGATTAATATTATGAAATATATCGGGGCCACAGACTTTTTCGTCAGGTCTCCCTTTGTGGTGGAAGGAATGTTGATTGGCCTGATCGGTGCGGCAATCCCGCTTTCCTTTATTTATACAGTGTATAATATGGTACTTACCTATGTGACAGAGCGTTTCTCCATGTTGTCTTCTCTGTTGAGCTTTGTGCCAGTGGAGGAAGTGTTTCATGTGTTGGTTCCCGTTTCGTTGGGCCTGGGTGTTGGTATCGGCTTCTTAGGCAGCTTTACGACCGTGAGAAAGCACCTTAGAGTATAGAGAGGATTAGCATGTTGAAATACGGGAAAAAATGGATATGTCTGATGCTTTGTCTGGCTCTTATATGTACTTGTATGCCTCCTGTTCAGGCGGCTTTGACCAATGACAGCATTCGGGAGAAAGAGTCCCAGATCAAGAAGGCAAAAGAGGAAGTTTCCGGTCTGAAGTCCAACAAGACAGACGTGGAAAAGCTCAAGAAACAGCTGGAACAGTCGAAAACCGATCTGGCGGCCTATGTGACGCAGCTGGATAAACAGCTGGTCGGCATACAGGAGAAAATAGAGCAATATAATAATATGATCACCGAAAAGGAAGAGCAGATTGAGGAGACTGCCAGGGATTTGGAAGCGGCCATTGAACAGCAGGATGAACAGTATGCGGCGATGAAGAAGCGGATTCAGTTCATGTATGAGCGGGGGGATTCCTTTTATCTGGAAATGCTTCTGGCAGAAGAGAGCTTTGCCGATATGGCGAACAGGGCCGATTACATTGAGGCGCTGTCCCGGTATGACCGTAAGAAGCTGGATGAGTACGTGGAGACCAGGGAGTATGTGGAGCTGTGTAAACAAGAACTGGAAGCGGAGCATGAGGTCCTAAATGAGGCCAGAGAGGCGGTCAAACAGGAAGAGGCAAATGTCAACAGCCTTTTGGCCGAAAAGGAGGCGCAGATTGTATCTGTTTCTGCGGATATTACCAATAAAGAGGCGGCCATCAAAGAATATGAGGCAATGATTGAACAGGAGAATCAGGAGATTGCGGCGCTGGAAAAGGCAATTGCGGAAGAGCGGGCAAGACTGGAAGCAGAAAATGCCCGTGTCTACAACGGCGGTATGTTTGCATGGCCCTGTCCGGGATATAAGCGGATATCCGATGAATACGGAAACCGGATGCATCCCATTCTGGGAATTCAGAAGTTCCACAACGGCCTTGATATGGCGGCGCCTGGAGGCACGGCGATTCTGGCGGCTTATGACGGTGATGTGGCGGCCGCGGCTTATAGCAGCAGCATGGGCAACTACATTATGATCAATCACGGCAGCGGACTGTATACGATTTATATGCACTGTTCTGCGCTGTATGTGTCAAAAGGGCAGTCCGTATCCAAGGGACAGAATATTGCCGCGGTGGGGAGTACCGGACGTTCTACCGGTAATCACCTGCATTTTAGTGTACGTTTAAACGGTAATTATGTGAATCCCTGGAATTATTTAAAATAAAAGGTAGGAGATGAATAGTTGTGAATCAAGGCGGAGATAACAATTACTATAATCATGATTATCATAATAATGGTTACGTCGGGAACAATCCTTATTACAACCAGCCGCAACCTCCGCTTACGCCGATACAGCCGCAGCCTCCCCATCACGGGAACCAGGGCGGCGGGTCGTTTCTGCTGGGGCTTCTTTTGGGTGTGATTCTGGCAACCCTGGTGGGAGGTATCACCGCCGCAGGCGTCAAGATTTATGACCTGGTCAAAGAAAGCGATGTAAAGCAGGTAAATGGCGGTTCTGACGGTGCGGAGAGTGTCTTAAACGATGACACTGAGAAAAAGCTCACTACCATAGAAGAGGTTATAGAGGAATATTATTATCAAGACGAAGATATAGATAAAGATGCCATGATTGAGGGTATGTATTCCGGTATGGTGGATGCTCTGGGAGACCCCTATTCTGTCTATTATACTGCGGAGGAGTGGGATCAGCTGATGCAGGAGACAGAAGGTATCTACTATGGCATCGGTGCTTATATCAGTCTTGACCCTGCGACTGGTCTAGGCAAGATAAATGGCGTGATTGCCAACACCCCTGCCGAGGAAGCGGGCCTTCGGGAAAACGATCTTATTTATTTGATAGACGGTGAGAGTGCACAAGGACTCGATCTTTCCGAGATTGTGTCCCGGGTAAAAGGTGAGGAGGGCACGATCGTCCACTTGACCATTTATCGTGAGGGCGAGACGGATTATCTGGAAATTGATGTGGAAAGACGTAAGATTGAGAGCCCCACTGTCAATTATGAAGTGTATGAAAATGGGATAGGATATATCCAGATTACGGAGTTTGACGATGTGACGACAGATCAGTTTACGGAAGCTTTGGCGGTCATCAAGGGGTCCAAAGCCAAAGGTCTGATTCTGGATTTGCGCGGGAACCCGGGCGGCAGTCTACCCGTGGTGGTGGATATCGCAAGGATGATTCTGCCCAAGGGGCTGATTGTCTATACCGAGGATAAATATGGGGCGCGCGACGAGTATACCTGTGATGGGGGGCACGAACTGAATATGCCGCTGGTGGTACTGGTAAACGGTAATTCCGCCAGTGCATCTGAGATTCTGGCAGGCGCCATCAAGGATTATGGCAAGGGGACATTGATCGGCACGACTACTTTCGGCAAAGGGATTGTACAGCGCGTTATGCCCTTAAGTGACGGCACGGCGCTTAAGCTTACCATCAGCGCATATTATACACCCAATGGCAATAATATCCATGGGGTAGGTATTGAACCGGATATTGTGTGTGAATTTGATGGAGAAGCTTATTATGAAGAGGATGTGGATAACCAGTTACAGAGAGCCATACAGGAAATTGAAAAGATGACCAGATAAATGGTGCCCTGGTTAAGCGAAGCGTTATCAACGCAGGGAATGACAGGCGCAGATGGGAAGTGGCGCAAGCGTTCCAGGATGGAGGATGAGATTGAATATAGTACTGTTATCAGGGGGATCGGGTAAACGGTTGTGGCCCTTGTCCAACGATACCCGTTCTAAGCAGTTTATCAAAATATTTAAGATCATGGCGGGAGAGTATGAGTCCATGGTACAGCGCGTGTACCGGCAGATTCTTTCAGTTGATCAGACGGCAGAAGTGACCATTGCAACCTCTAAATCCCAGGTGTCGGCTATCCATAATCAGCTGGGCCAAAATGTGGGAATCAGCGTGGAGCCCTGCCGCAGAGATACCTTTCCGGCAATTGCGCTGGCCGTGGCGTATTTACATGATGTCAAAAAGGTGTCTCCTAAGGAGCCGGTAGTGGTTTGTCCGGTAGACCCTTATGTGGAACAGGATTACTTTAAGGCACTGCACAAATTGAGCAATCGTGCAGAGGCCAGCGAAGCCAATCTGGTGCTTATGGGCATAGAGCCCACCTATCCCAGCGCGAAGTATGGCTATATTATTCCTGAGAATACGGATGATATCAGCAAAGTATCTATGTTCAAGGAAAAACCCGATGAGGATACAGCCAGAGAATATATGAAAAAAGGCGCCCTGTGGAACGGCGGGGTGTTTGCTTTCCGTCTCGGATATGTATTAGAGCGTGCCCACGAACTGATTGACTTTACGGATTATCAGGATTTATATACAAAGTATGAAACCCTTACAAAGATCAGCTTTGACTATGCGGTGGTGGAACACGAAACCATGATCGAAGTGATGCGCTTCGGCGGCATGTGGAAGGACATGGGCACATGGAATACACTGACCGAGGCGATGGAGAACGAGTCTATCGGTAAGGCAATCTTAAGTGATACCTGCGATAACGTTCATGTGGTAAATGAACTGGATGTGCCTGTGCTGTGCATGGGACTAAAAGATGTTGTGGTAGCGGCAAGTCCCGAGGGCATCCTGGTGTCAGATAAGATGCAGTCCAGCTATATCAAACCCTATGTGGATGAGATAGACCAGCAGATTATGTTTGCAGAGAAGTCCTGGGGCAGTTTTCGCGTGATTGACATAGAAGAAGGAAGCATGACCATTAAGGTTACCTTGAATCCGGGACACGGCATGAACTACCACAGCCATGAGAGAAGGGACGAAGTCTGGACAGTAGTGGAAGGAGAGGGCCGTACCCTGGTGGACGGCGTGGAGAGAAAAGTGACTGCCGGGGATGTGATCAGGATGGCGGCGGGCGTTCCACATAAGATTATGGCGGATACTCTTCTGCAGGTGATAGAGGTGCAGATTGGGGAGGATATCAGTGTCAGTGATAAGAAAAAGTGGAATCATTGATAATAATAGATGATTGAAAGATTAAAGGACGCAGAAGAAGAACTGACAGACTTTCCCGTTTGTAGCTGATCAGAACCGCAGATTGACGAGTTCACCAAAACGCTGAGATACCACCTGGCTTATCGGGGATATACTGCACAGAATATTGAATTGATGCTGCTGGCGTTTCGTGCAGGAAGAGGATATCAATATTCCGTCGATTACCAGCGATAAAGAAATTAAAATACAAGCACATAAAAAGGGGCTGTTGCAAACCATCATCTAATTTGATGACTTTGCGACAGCCCCTTTTGTTTGTTCAAACTTTTCCACAAATGTAATAGTATAAGCCGGCACAAAAGCTCCGGCTTATATAAAGTGATTTTATCCGCATATTCAATGAACGGAACGCACAGCATATACGTATCGCTCTGATAAAATGTATTGATAATTAATATAAAGCAGTTTTTTGTCGAGACTCATTACGTTCTGGGATACTTCCAATAATGCGTGGGCAGGGGCACAGTCGAGCAGTTCAGCCTGCTGTTTGGTGGCATAAACAATCTGGAAGAAACTTTCGGAATTACTTGGCATCAGCCCGGTCTTTTCATAAATAAGAGAAAAGAGGGAAACATCAGTGAGATCTTCCTGTAATAAAAATGTATTTGTGGAAGGAAAATAATCCTCTTCCACAATACTGGGGGTTCCATTTACACATCTAAGACGCGTGATATGTATCACAGAATCGCCCAGCTGTCCTTCTAATTGGGCAGGAGCGGGTATGGTTTCTGTACAGATAATCTGCGTGGAAGGAACAGTGTTCATACGCAGGCAGGAGTCGGTAAAACTTCCGCCAACAAAATATTTTTCAATAAACGGGGATTCCTTGACAAAAGTTCCTTTACCAGCTCTTTTGACTAAAATCTGTTCTTCGACGAGCCGCGCCATTGTCTGGCGTACGGTTACCCTGCTGATATCATACATTTCACTTAGTTGCAGTTCTGTAGGTATTTTATCGCCTGGCTTATATGTTCCGTTCTTTATTTGCGTCAAGATTTCCTGATAGAGCTGTTCTTTGAGAGTAATGGGACTTAGATGCTTAAATGTCGCCATAAGCCACCTCCGGCAAGTAAAAATATACCAAAATTATAGCATAATGCAGGAGTATTTGTCTAATTAAATAAATATGAATTTGTGCATATTGTACAAATTTATACTTCCTATTGCATATGGACTGTTAAAGTGTTATATTGAGTTAAGATAATACAATATAATACAATATAATATAAATAAAGACAAATAAAGAGAGGAGGAGAAAATGGTGGAGAAACGACAGGTAATACTGGCATCTCACGGTGAATTTTCAAAAGGATTGAGGGATTCTCTGAAGATGATACTGGGAGAGCTGGCAGAAGACGTTAGGGCTTACAGCCTGTATCCGGGAGAAAATGCGGCGGATTTTAAGACAGCGTTAGAAAATGAGATCAAAGACTGTAAGGATACGGAGTTTGTCATTCTAACGGATGTGTTCGGCGGGAGCGTCTGTAACGCACTGATGACATTATCAATTTATGAGAATGTTAAGGTGTTTGCCGGCATGAATTTCAATATGGCGGCGGAAGTGCTGACCAGTGTTGTACCACTTGACGAGAGTGCGGTTGAAGAAATCGTGGACACAGCCAGAGAGGGCATTACACATGTGGTATTGAAAAACGAAGAGGAGGAGGATTTCTAAATGGAGCAAAGAAATGGGATTTTATCGTTGTTTCCTGTAAAAAAGCCGATTCTTGGCATGATTCACTTAAAAGGAGAAGGGGAAACGCAGATATTCGAAAAGGCAAAAAATGAGATTAGGTTGTTGGAAGAAGGCGGCATTGACGGTATCATGCTGGAAAACTATTATGGAAATTATTATCACCTGGAAAAAATCCTGGATTATGCGGCACAGGGGAACCTGCATGTCCCCTATGGCGTAAACTGTCTGAATGTAGATGCTATGGGATTTGAGCTGGCGGCAAAATATGATGCAAAATTCCTGCAGGTGGATTCTGTTGTAGGACATGTAAAACCCAGGGATGAAGCGACGCTGGAAGTTTTTTTTGATCTGTACAGGAAGAAAACAGATGCGTATCTGATTGGCGGGGTTCGTTTTAAATACCAGCCGATGCTTTCGGAAAATTCTCTGGAAGAAGATTTGAAGATAGCGATGAAGCGCTGCGACGCAATCGCCGTGACAGAAAACGCCACAGGGCAGGAGACTTCTATGGAGAAAATACGGTCGTTTCGTGCCGGAATAGGGGATTTTCCTCTGGTTATCGCTGCCGGGATGACGAAAGAAAATGCTGCGAAACAGTTGGAAATCGGCGATATGGCTATTGTCGGAAGTTATTTTAAGGATAACTACAAAGATATCGGAGATGTCAGTAAAGAACATGTAGCAGAATTTATGGGAATGATAAAGAAGATCAGGGAGGGGTTAGCGTGAAAAATCAGCCTGATAGCTGATTTTATCGCATAAATGCTCTGGAATGGAGGTTAAAATGATTAAATTAGTACGTGTTGACCATCGCTTGATTCATGGACAGGTTGCGTTTTCATGGCTTAAGTTTTTGGAGACAGACTGTATTCTGATTGCCAGCGATGGACTTTTGAAAGACGATCTTCGTATGGCGGGCCTTCGCATGGCAAAACCGTCTAATGTGAAGCTGGTGATGAAGAGCGTGGAGGATTCTATAAAAGCATTAGAGTCCGGTGTAACTGACAAATATAAGCTGCTCATACTGTGCGAATCGGTAGAAGATGTATACCGTCTGGCAAAAGGGTCCGACAGAATACAGGAGATTAATCTTGGCGGTACGAAATCGGGCAGCGACAGAAAAGCAATCTCAAAAGCCGTGCATCTATCGGAGGCGGATGTGGAGAAAGTAAAAGAACTTGTGAACGACGGAAAGAAAGTTTTTGTACAGATGGTGCCGGATGACACGTCTACTGACGTGATGAGTCTTTTATAGGAGGTGATTTTATGGGACAGGCAGTACAGGTAGTACTTATTATATTAATCGCATTTTTTGCCTATATGCATTCTTATATGGGCTCTACGATGCATAACCGTCCAATCGTTGTGGCGCCTCTTGTAGGTTTGGTGCTGGGTGACTGGCAGACGGGCGTTATCATCGGCGCAACGCTGGAACTGGTATTTATGGGGGCCTTCCCTGTAGGGGCGAGTAACCCGCCGGATTTCGTATCAGGAACTATTATTTCCACTGCGTATGTTATTTTAAGCGGAAGTGAAGTGACGGCCGCAGTGGTACTGGCGGTGCCGATTGCGACACTGGTTCTCCTGTTTGATAATATACAGATGACCTTTGTGCTTACGTGGGCATCCCATATAGCGGATAAATATGCAGAGGCGGGAGACATTAAAGGAGTCGAACGGGTACAGATACTCTTTGGTATTGGAAACAAGGTGGTTCTGGCTTTGGTAGTAGGCCTCGGATATATGGTGGGTGTGCCAGTGATTGAGAAGATTTTATCTTATGTTCCGGAATTTGTAACTTATGGGCTGGATGTGGCTGCCGGCGTGATCCCGGCGATCGGTTTTGCCATGCTGGCAAGAATGATGATCAGCAAGAAGACGGCAGCTTTTCTGATTCTTGGTTTCCTGCTGGCAGCATACCTAAATATTTCCGTGACAGGCATTGCGCTGTTCGGTCTGGTAGTGGCGTTGATTTATGTGAATTTTATGAATAAAAAGGAGGTAGCGGCAGATGACGACGATTTCTAAAGATGAAACAAATAATCTTCAGACCATATCCCCGGAAAGCCAAATCACAAAGAAAGATATCAGGCAGTGTTTCTGGCGTTCCCTGACACTGGATTCCTCCTGGAACTATGAACGTATGCAGAACATTGCATACTGCTATATGATGGCCCCCATTATCCGCAGGGTGTATGAAAAGAAGGAAGACCGCGCGGCGGCATTAAAAAGACATCTGGAGTTTATGTCCGTAACGCCTCATATCTGTACGCTGTTGGTCGGCATATCAGGAGCCATGGAGGAAGAAAACGCTAAAAATCCTGCCTTTGACGAAGGCAGTATCAACGCGGTCAAGTCCAGTTTGATGGGACCTATGGCAGGCGTGGGTGACTCTTTCTTCTGGGGAACTTTGAAGCTGATTGCGGCAGGTGTGGGTATCGCCCTTGCTTCCCAGGGAAATATCATGGGACCGATATTGTTTCTGCTGATCATCAATGTGCCCCATTTTATCCTGCGCTGGCTGTGTCTGGACAAAGGGTTTAAATATGGAACACAGTTCTTTAAAGATATCAGCAGCGGCGGTATTATCACCAAAATAACGGAAGCGGCAACCATGCTGGGCCTGATGGTAATCGGCGGCATGACGGCGGCGAACGTCAGCCTTAATCTGGCGCTTACTGTGGGCAGCGGCGATTGGGCGGAATCTGTCCAGAGTTATCTGGACCAGATTATGCCGGGATTTCTTCCTGCGCTATTGTTTGGTCTGATGTACTGGATGCTAGGCAAGAAGGTTAAAACGACGACGATTTTGATTGCCGTTATGATACTGTGTATTATATTGTCGGGATTTGGAATTGTGTAAACAGTGTATATAATTATTGATAAGAGAATTTTGAAAGGACTGTCTGAAAGCGGGCAGTCCTAATTTACTTTCTCTTTTTGGAATTATGCGCTAACTAAAAAGGGATTATGAATATACATTGCAAGCAACAGGCAAATATTTTATGATTCAATATATCAATTGGAAGCTGCAAAGGAGAACTTTATGAAAATAAGCAATAGAGATGATGGCTGGTTAACTGGAAGAATATAAGCGTAAAAGGGCAGTTCTCAATTTATAAGAGTTAAAGAAGTATTTGCAGAAAGTATGATGTAATGAGCGTTAGCGAGAAGAATGAGTTTACTCATTCGGCGAGCGGCGAATGACGATCATGAATTCAAGGCGGGTAAGGTTTATTTCTTCCCGCCTTGAAATACCCGGTGTTGGCTCTGCCTTATTTCCAGTCCCGGAAATGACATTCTCGTAGTAGGAATAGTCTGTACGGCTTCAAGTGATATGTAGCCAGTTATTGCCGCTATGATTTTGTCGATCGCTTTTTCCCGTTCATTAAGTGTCAGCAGTAATAATTTTCCCATGCGCACATCTCCTAAAATTCCTCATTTCTTAAAATGCACGATTTAGGTTTTCAATATGGTGTGTCGTTTTATCTATGGGCTTACGCCTGTTTCTGCTTGAACCATTCATTAACATATGCTGCGATATAGGGGGCAATTCGTTTTATTTCGATAGTGCTCGTATTGATACATAAGTGATAGGTTTCTTTTTCGCCCCACTTGGTATCTGTCAGAAAACTTCTGTAAGCGGCTCTGTTTTTATCTATTTCACGCATTTTTTGTTCAAGCTCTGCGGTGGTTAGGTTTTCACCAACAGGTGCGTATGCTTTACACCGTTGAAGTTTGACTTCCCTGTTCGCATATACAAAAATATTGAATGGAGAATATTTTTCTAAGATTACGTCTGCACTCCTGCCAACAATAATACAACTTCCCTGTGCTGCAAAACGCTCAATTATTTTGCGCTGCCTAATTGCAATCTTGATAGCCTGTTCCGCTTCATGGTTCATTGCCGTTATAAATTGGTGTCCAATCGTAAGGGGATAGGCAGACTGTATTTTCTTTTCCGACATATGAGCCACATAGTTTTCATCAAAACCATCTTCTTTTGCAATCAAAGCAATAATTTCCTTATCATAGCAGGGAATGCCGAAAGTGTCTGACAGACGTTTTCCTAATTCTCGTCCCCCACTGCCAAATTCTCTGCTGATTGTTATAATTATTTTATTGTTCTCCATTTGCTTTTCCTCCATTTTCTTTGTTTGAATATAATTTTGGCTAGGGCATAATTTATGCTTCCATTGGCAATTCATTTTTCTGTATGCTTAGTTTTTTATATGTGTTGACATACAAAACAGCGGCAAGTACCAGTGAAAGTATATCGGCTACCGGCTGCGCCCAAATTAAACCATTAAGCCCTAAAGCAGCTTTCAGAATGAACAATGCGGGAATAAAAATAATTCCCTGTCTGCTCAAATTGATAATGAGTGAAGCCGTGGCTGCACCCATAGCCTGTAAAGCATTGGTAAGGACATAGAACACGCCAAACAGGAAACTTGTTGTAAGTAAAATTCTTGCAAAGGAAACGGCATAATCAAAAGCGGTAACATCTGTTAAAAATGCGCTGACAATCTGGTTTGCAAACAGGTAGCAGACCCCAGTTAATACAACGCCTAAAACCAAGGAAAAAATCATAGAGAACTTAAACACGTCATTAAAACGTTTCCATAATTTTGCGCCTACAAGATAGCCAAGCAAAGGCTGTACGCCCTGTCCTAATCCCATACATACCATTCCTGCAATAATGACAACTTTCATGGCAACGCCCATTCCGGCAATCGCCATATCGCCGTATTCTGCCATTTGGCTGTTGATGATGATTTGTGAAACGCTCATTAGCAAAGAGCCTAATGCGGCGGGGATACCAATTACAAGTACGCTGCTGCAAACTTTGTCTTTTAATGTAAAGTCTTTGATATTGATACTAAGTATTGACTTCCCACGGAGAAAATAGAAAATATAGTAACCTGCGCCGAAAAGGTTTCCTATTACCGTAGCGATTGCTGCGCCTGCAATATTCCAGCCAAAGCCTAAAATCATAACCGGGTCAAGAATAAAATTCAGAAGATTTCCAAGAAGCTGTCCCATCATAGCTTTACCGGCTTCTCCCTCGGCGCGGATTATATTCGCATAACAGTTTGAAATTAGTACGAAAGGACCGCTGCACGCCACGATACTTAAATAAGTTTTTGATAAGTCCCATGTATCAGAACTTGCCCCGATCAGTGACAGGATAGGGCTCATAAAAATCAGAAACAGGGCAGCCATTACAACGCCGACAACGATACAACTCCACATACAGAAAGAGCAGACTTTTTTTGCGTATTCCTTTTTTCCCTCTCCTAAAGCACGGGATATGACCGATGTGCCGCCGATACCGAAAGCCGTACCTACCGTCATAAACATTAAAAATACGGGCGTTGCAAGCGAAACAGCCGCAACCTGTAAAGCGTCATGCGTCTGCCCGATAAAGAATGTGTCAGCTAAATTGTAGACCAATACCATTAACATAGCTGCTATTGCAGGTAAGGCGTTTTTAAATACTGCCTGTGAAACAGGGGCTTTGCTGAATACTTCCATTGATTTTTGATTATCCATTATGATTCCTCCTAACATAATTGCTTGCGATTGATAGTTAGCGATTGATAAGAACGTTTTTTTGTCTGCCCTATACAGGCAGACTTTATATATCCTTGCTTTTTAGATTTATTTTTTTTAGTAAGGACAAAAGCGTTTCTACTTCTCCTGCTGAAAGATTTTCTAAAAGTTTTTGTTCCGTATCTTCCATTTCCTGCTTTGCTTCGTTGCAGAATTTTTCTCCAAGAGGAGTAATTTCAACATACTTTATACGTTTATCGTCCTTATCCCCGGAAACATGAACAAGTTTTTTCTGTTCCAAGCGGGAGATCAGTCCGACTGTTGTGGATTGCGCCAGTGACAGACGTTTTTCCAGTTCCTTAAAAGTGGTTTTTTTTGCGGGCATATTTAATATCTCCATTAAAGCGGACATTTGAGAAAAAGTAAGGTTTGTTTCTTTTAGCCGGGTATTTGCCTTTTTCTCAAAAGCGTTGTTTATTTGGCGTATTAATATTCCGCAATGATTTTGCTCGTTCAATGCCAACCCTCCAATCTGTGAAAGAGGATAGCACACTTTTGGGAGAATGTCAATAGTATACGATTGATCATTTAAAAAAAGAACTTTGGAATGGCTTTCCGCAGACTGCCACTCCCAGGCGTTTCATTACTCCATATCTTCAACAGGCAGGTACACAAGCCCGGAAAATTCTTCCTCGGTCAGTTGCTATAAGGCAACGGACTTTGTTTATCCCGTGGCTTGCTATACAAATATCTGCAATGCTGTCAGCAAATAGTCAATATTTATATATATGTATAGCTTCAATACTATGTTCTGGACTGCTTGGAATTCTTCTAGCAATTTTTGAATTTAGAACACAAGATCTATAGGAATTCCCAAAACACGAATTTCGTACCAATAGGTGAACTTTTTTACTATGAATTTCGGAGGTAACCTTTCGTGCAAAAAAAAGAAAGTTCATTGAACAAAAAAAGTTCAAACTCCACAGCGAATACCAGTCCACCGGTGACCAGCCGCAAGCCATAGAAGCCCTGGTGAAAGGCTTTAAGGAAGGCAGCCAATATCATCCAGCAACTTAACAAGCCTGCTTTGGTAATAGCGCACAAGCAGACTCTTAATGCTGAAATGGACTGTATGGAACAGGCATAATGGTGAACAGAATTCGTGGAGAGAAGTAGATTGAGAAAATGATTTTGGGGGTATATAATAATATAAAATAAATATAAGAGATATTTAAAGCAGTTTGTAATAAAATTTGAGGAGGAAAAGCAATGGCAGTAGTAAGCATAGAAATACCTGATGAAATGATAGAGTTTACAATACCATCAAACAAAGACGAACAGCTTAAAGTAAATGCTATGATATAATACGAAGGATTTGATATAATGCTGCCAGAAATTTTATCTTTGAGGGAAAAAGAGAAATTCTTCCGTTCACTGAATGGTGAGCAGAAAATAGATGCGTTGAACGAGATGATAGAAGAATCGAAGCATATCGTTTTTCTTGGCGGAGCAGGTGTCTCTACAGAGAGCGGGATACCAGATTTTCGGAGTAAGGATGGGTTATATAATAAGCAGGACCATAAATTTCGGAAGTATAAACCGGAGTATCTGCTCAGCTATGATTGTCTGAATAAGAAGCCGGAGATATTTTTTTCTTATTTCCGAAAAAATCTGGATTGCCGGACTTTCCAGCCTAATGATGCACATAAGAAACTGGCGGAAATGGAGCGGAAGGGAAAGCTGGATGGAATTGTCACTCAGAATATTGACGGACTGCATCAGAAGGCAGGGAGTAGGAAAGTGTGGGAGATTCATGGAAGTGCGCTCCGCTGCTATTGTGTAAGCTGTCGTGCCGAATATGGGACGGAGTTTATTTTTGAAGATACAGAGGAAATACCGCGTTGCCCGAAGTGTGGCAAGATGGTACGTCCTGACGTGACCTTGTATGGAGAGTTCCTGCCACAAAGAGCGTATGAAGAAGCCGTTGCACTCATCAGGTATGCGGATTGCCTGATCATTGGCGGCACCTCATTGGAGGTGGGAAGTGCAGCGCAGCTTGCGCATATGTATCATGGGAAGTATCTTGTGATTATCAATAAAGGCAAAACGAAGATGGAAGGCAGGGCAGATATTGTATTTCATGACAGCATTGGTAAAGTGATGAATCAGATTAGGTGAAAACATCTGTAATATTAGCACTGCATAGGGAACAGGCGCGCTTTATCCAGGGGACACTGCATCCTCCCAAGATGCCTCATGGAAGCACGGCCGCATTCGGGGTACAGACAGACGTCAAAGTCCCAGACCGCCTTTAAAAGCTCTGCCATGGACATTCCGCCATCTTTTGTAAGGCCGCCGCCGGAAACAATACAGTGCATGTGTACATGATATCCAAGCTCCTGATTCCATGTGTGGAGGACCTGGATAATGCCAGGTGTTGCTCCGAGCCATTTCTTATCAGCGCATAACATTAAAGGTACAGAAGGGCTTGCTTGTATCTGTTTGTGAAGGGGAAAGCCAGTCTGCAGGCCTCACCAACGCGAAGACCCGAAGAATACAGGAGAGATAATCGAGATAAGCCCGGATATAAGTACAGTAGCTTTGGAGAGTATGGTCAGTAAGACCGCGCAGGGAGATCATCTCCCGGAAAGAATTTAAATATTTGTCCATAACGGAATCTCCTTGAAAATGAATGTCTCTATTCGTTATGCGGTGGTACACAAATTAATTCCATCAAATCCCGCGGAAGGGATTAATTTTCCAAAGACAGTAATAAAACTGGTAGCCATCGAAGGGGTCGTCTGGATTTTGAAGAAATTGCATCTTATGAACAAATCGGTTTTGCTGATTTGTTTGTTTTTTAACTGACGCTTGTATTTATCTTGCTGATATACCGCTTTCCTCCAGTACAGGTCGAGATTATGAAAAGGCCACAGAACTGCTTTATAAAACACCGTTGTTCTGTCATATTGTGGAGAACATCCAAGGTAGTTTGAAAACTGCGATTGCTGTGACTTCTGAGAAATATCAATCTTTACGAATGGAATGTCAGCAACTAACAATTATTCCTAATGAGTATGCTGCGAATTTGATGAATTTTCAGTAAAACTAGAATACTTAAGTTATTGTAGAGTTTCTAACGGAAATGGCATATTTTTATTTGGGATAGTTCGGTCCTTTGAGACAAAATGGCCCGAGGCTGGGTATGATTTTGTTTTAATTGTGAATGAGAAATGGTGAGGGAAAACATGGGAAAAGATATGTTTTATGAAACAATGAAGGTCGTTGCTAAACAAAGAAAAATTAAAGCGTCCCCACAACATGACCTCTATAAAAAGGATGAACCGTATTTCTATCACGCTTTTTACGCCTTTGATTCTTTTCATTCTTATGAAAAAGAAACTGGATTTGCAACTACTATTCTGGATATTGCAGTCAAATACTGCCGTTTTGACGAGCTTAGATGGGGCATCATCCAGCCGGGAAATGATTTGAAATTTACAGATAAAGTTAGAGCGAACAGTATCGCTGCGTGCAACGCATCCTTTCCAAGAAAAAAAGTCCGTTTTAAGTATGATGGTTCAGAAAATGGTTTGCGTCAACTATGTGGAGATATTCTTGACTACTTGGAAAAATTTTATAGTGATTTTTTCGAAAGCATAGACAGAGATTATGGAACACTGGAGGAATATTATATCGCTAATAAAGAAGAAAATCCATTGTTGGCTGGGCTGGTATATATAGAACGTGGTCAATTCCAAAATGCGGAAAAATGTTTTCGATTGCCAAATATGAGTTGCAAAAACTCAACTACTTCCATTAGCCCCGTGACTAAAGAACAACTTGCCCGTGTTAGCTGCTCTTGTGAACGGCCCCATTCCAGAAGTGATTATGAACGATTACTTGATTATACGATAGCCATGCAATACGATGTAGAATGGAAAAGAGAAACGGCAGATTATGGGTTGTTGCCGGAAGAAAGACATGGAAAATAGGATTTGATATAGCACCAGCCGCCAAGGTTAACAGCATATAAAAAACGTGAAATAAAAACTAATTTTGTGAGGAGATTAAAATGATGGATGCTTTTTTATCTTGTATGAAAGAGAACGGCTGGAGAATTGAAATGTATGAAACAAAGAACAATTATCTCCCAGAAGAAATTTCGGACAGGTATAAGAATATTCCAGCATATTGGAGAGAATTTATTAGTACAGTCAAAGAAATGATGTCCCCAGATGAAACCGAATGGTTTTTATGTGTGGATGATTTCGTTTCATGATTTCTTAGAAAAACTTATGACAAATAAGTTGTAAAAGAAGCCATTAGATAAGCGTCGGTATGGTATGTTTTCATATTTGCAAAATAAGTGGATATTGGATGGATATAATTTAAAGGAACCATTTGACTGGAGATAAATAACGAATGGCAAAAAGGAAAAATTGATTAGGAGGAGAAATGGGAGATATAGGAGGTTTTCTTTTATGATATATGCAGAAAAAGGAAAAGAACGGGAATGTTTTATTGATTTTGTGGAAAAGGCTCTAGGAATATTGGCTAAAGAGAAGTATCGTGATTTTTTAGCTGTGTTTGATAATAGTAGAATATTGACGGAACAAGAATTAATCTCTGCACTGCAATATTTGGATGAAACCCGGCCTGCTTTATATGTTACTGATGGAGAACAGGGGGCAGATATTTATTATATTTTTCATCTGACTTATTCAAAGCAGAATTTAGAGGGGTTCCCTAAGTATGAAGATTTGCAGTAAAAGAATTTATTGAACAGGCATTTATAAAAAATATGTAAGGTAACATTCAATTTGTGGAGGTTTCGTAACGGTTAAATGGAATGTACCAACATAACGTGAAAGCTGCTATGCAATATCAAAATAAAACTCCGGAAGAGATTGTTCGCCAATACAAAAAGAGACTTCGGACTAAGCAGGGGCTTCTCATACTGATCTTGCTGCTATATATCATTGTCAATATTAAGGAAATTTGGTGGGGTGATGATGGCATGGCAGATGTATTGCTTAAACTGTTCATTTTTATTGTGATCACTTTTTCGATCAACGTCTGGGCTTCCTGGGATTTTATGTCTCTGAATCTGATTCTGAACCAGGACTGCAATCCGGTAACCTATGTTCAGGTGATGCGCTTATTTCTGCAGGCCGCTCTTGTCTATGAAGCCATAGTTGCGTTTCCTTTTCATGGAGAGGAGCTTATGTACTGGCTTACGGAAGAGGAACTGGAAACCGTCCGCTCCGGCCTTGAAAAACAGCCCTTTGGTCTTCATGGCTGGCTGGGGATGGGCATGAGTTTTTAAAGCAATGCCTCTGACAATATGGTTGTCGTTATGGACTGAGGCGACCTTGAAGTGCTTTATGGAGCCGCCAGTGAAGCGGGATATAAGAAACTAATGGAGGTCATGGAAGGGCTTGGAGAAGCGATATAGGAAAAGCGGGAGCTGGGCGGAGGTATAAAGATGAGCTTTCAAGATGAGATGAAGCAGATATTTTTACGTGTGACAGCAGGGGAAGTGGAGCCGGAAGAATGGAAGACATGGTGGAACAGTAATCGGTCAAAGCTGGAGGAATCTCTCAACCGGGGAGATAGGGGACGGATGATGCCTGCTTTATGGGATGCCAACTATTATTGGATGGCAAAAACACAAAGCGGCGTTGCTTATTATTTTCATGCTCAGGGACGTCCGGTAAAGGTTTCGGATTATTATGAGAAGAAAATGCAGGAAGAGGAAATGCGTGAAAGACAGAAAGCCATGGAAGGCTACCATAGGGATACCGCATTTGCCAGACAACGGTGGGAGGCATATCTGGAGGGCCATCCCACAGACATGATCGCTTTTGACTGGAAAAGCCTGTTGGGAACACCGGCCAGGCAGAAACCGGCAAGGGATTTTGCCTATAAACATGCAAGGGAAACAGAACAGTGGAAAGAGTGCGGGGAAGAACTAAAGCTGCGCCTGAAAGAGAACCTGCAGGCAAAGATCGCTCCTGTCACAAAAGCTTATGGCATGAAAAAAGCAGGCCCCAAAACCTTTGTGCGGGAGAAGAACGGCCTGGTAACCCGCATCCAGTTTATCGGCTATTTTAGGGGCGGCGGATACGAGGCGATGTTCTGTTATTTTTGCCCCTTATATGCCATACAGTACGGGATTTTAGGCCTGCCGGGACACATCAGCCAGGGGGAGAATTTCCAAAGGATGCAGAGAGACTGGGGCGTGATTCAGTATGGCATGGAGGCTGTGGATGTTGCCATGGTGGAGCGTATCAACAGAAAATTTGATGATATCCTGATATACCTGGCGGATGGCGTGTTGCCGGAGTGGCAGAAGATCGACAGTTTGGAGACATATTTCGCAGAGGAACGCCGGGATTATCTGAAGGCTACCAGGACAGGTCCAAAAGATCCAAGAACCGGTAGGCCCATGTGGAACTTGGATCAAGGAGGAAAGGAAGATCCCTGGAGGGCGGACGACTATCTGTTTGGCGTGTGGGATTTGCTGAACGGAAAGGAAACGGAAGGATATGCACGCCTGGAAAAATGCGTGGGACACAATTCAGATTATATGAAAGAACGTTTAAAGGGGTTCTCCAATGCCTGCAATGATCCGAGAGACGCCATGGCGGTGATGTACCGCAATGCACAGTTGTTTCTTGGGACAAAGGAGATTCCGGATGCTGAAAAACGCCGGGATAGGATTCGAGAGACATATGAGGAGGTATGCCGGTTCATGCGGTATTACCACGGTCTGGCAAAGAAGACGGAAAGGAATTTGGAATAGAGGAAACTGTAATGATGGAAGAGAAAAAAGTGCAGCTTGACAAGGTACGCAGGGCATTCCGGAATCCGAACCTGCGAGCCTGGATGAAGAGAGCGAGAAACAGAAAGTCTGGTCTGCGCTCCAAAGGAACTGCCGGCGCGCTTTGTGTCTACTGCGATGGCAGCTTTCCAGGGCATCATCAGGAAAGGTAAAAAGAAAGAATGAAAGACCGTTTTAAAGTAATTGGATATTATATATGCGAAATAAACGATACTCCTGGGTGGCTGCAGGGGATTAGCAGGCAAATCCTGTCTGTTAGTGGCTGTATAGGAGAGCAGCATCCCAGAGGTGAATGTTTTATGGGCGGATGGCTTAAAGGGGAGGCACGGGAATATCAGGAGAAGCTGCGGCTTGACGGAGAACAGTACAGGGAGTTTTCAGAAAAGGCAAACTGCCTTTTCGATGCCCAAAGGCTGGATGTGGATTGCAGGTTTTTGAAATTATCAGATGCAGGATACTTTTATGAGAAATTCTGTCAGGCGCTCCCATGTTGTGTGGTAAGTATTTCTACAACCATGGAGTATTATAAAATCCTGCTGGATGAGTTGAAGGGCAGCAACAGCCATGCCTTGATGAATGGTGAAAACGATAACAGCCCATGCCTGGGAAATGATATTTTGGGTTGGGATATTGGTGGCTTTCATTCTTTTCTGTGCAATTCTCTGCAGAAAGAATTGCCGGATGTAAGATTCAATGATGTGGGACTGTTGGGCAATGCATTTTCAGAAGTAGAGGGCTTTATGCGTCAGATACAGGGAAAAGGGGAACCGGTGGAATGGATTCCCTGCAGGATTGGGATGCATGGGCAGAACGCAGAGTTTGACCGGCTTACAGGAGGAAAAATTTCATGACAGCATTGGTAAAGTGATGAATCAGATTAGGTGAAAACACCTATAATATTAACACTACATAGGGAACAGCTATAACTAAAGGAAGAAAATGCATTAGAATGGACAGGACGGTTCAATAACATAATGGCTTGTGCGAGGGAGATTATAAACGAGGAAATAATTTTTGCATAAGACAAGGACGGCAGGGAGAAATCCAATGTCATTTAGATAAGGACAACATTGCAGTTAGGATTCTTTTTACAGCGAGT
>ERZ779621.177-NODE-177-length-39776-cov-13.040004_pt1 | contig 39776 bp, 35 predicted proteins | sample MGYA00514215_ERZ779621 | MGnify/ENA primary metagenome ERZ779621 (study PRJEB29562, sample SAMEA4376715) | mouse gut metagenome | isolation source: Cecum | study: EMG produced TPA metagenomics assembly of the A DSS colitis mouse model was used to assess the...
TTCTGTCCCCTTTTCTCTTTTTGACTTCCTTTAACTGCGCGATTAGACACTCCTTCTTGAAATAGATACTTGTCGCAATTAGGCAGAAATGATATAATCATATCTGCAACGCAGCGCGGGCGGCGGACTGCTGAAAGGCTGTAACTATGGCTGAAGGGAGGTGCGGTATGGTACAGACGCTGGCGCTTTATGAAAAAAAGATACTGAGCGATGAGGAATTTCCTATTCAGCTGTTCCGGAACAGATCCCGCCAAAAGGGGCCGTATTTCGATCTCCACTGGCATGAACACATTGAGCTGCACTATGTGGTCAGCGGACATACCACCATAAAACTGGAGCAGGACGAGATTCTGGCACATCAGGGCGATCTGGTCGTTGCAAACAGCAACATCCTCCATGAGGGCTTTTGTGACGGAACGCCGATGGAGACTTTGGTAGCAATATTCGATATGGCGGATTTTTCCAGGGAGCTGGCGGATAAAAATATCATTTTTCAGCCGCTCGTCCCAAACGACCCGGAAATTATCCGCATTATGAAGACTGTCTATGACGAGCTGCTCCGGCAGGAGATTGGCGGCCGTCTGGTCTGCAAGGGATGCCTGCTGCAGCTGGTGGCCTATCTGGTGCGGCATTACGCGCAGGAAATGCTGGGGCAGGAGGACAGCCTGCGGCGCATGAAAAAGCTGGAGCGCCTGAACATTGTCTATCAATATATTGAGCGCAATTACTCCAGTCCGATCAGCAACCGGGAGCTGGCGGATCTGATCCATGTCAGCGAGGGCCGCTTCAGCCACCTTTTCAAGGAGAGCGCCGGGATGGCGCCCCTGCAGTACATCAACAAGGTCCGTCTGGAGAAGGCCGCGAACCTGCTGAAGCGGGGAGATTACACGGTGGCGGAAGTGGCAGCCGCCGTGGGTTTTTCCGACTACAATCACTTTGGCCGCCTTTTCCGTCGCACCTTCGGCTGTACGCCTGTCAAGGCGCGCAAGAACAGCAGGATTATATGAGTATACAGCAGAAGAATCCTATCTTTCTTCTGCTGTTCTTTTATAATAAAATTGACACAGGGTATAGACAATATTTTGGATGATATAACCATTCGGGGCAGGCGCAATTGCGCAGGGAGCAGCCCCGTCAGGGCGAAAGGTACGGCAAGCCCTGCCGGAAGGGCAGGAACAAAGAACAACAGTAAAATATGGAGGCGTAACCATGAAATTAGGAACATTGACGGCCGCATTGGGAGATCTGCCATTGGACGAGGCGTGCGGCTTCCTCGCAGGCAACGGCGTCCAGATGGTCGAGATCGGCTGCGGCGGCTTCCCCGGGACGGCCCACTGTGACGCGGCGGAACTCCTGGCCGACCAGGGCAAACGGCGGGAATTCCTGGACACGGTTCACCGGCACGGCCTGGAGATCAGCGCGCTGAGCAGCCATGGCAACATGGTGCATCCCGACAAGGCGGCGGCAAAAAAGTTTGACCGCGATCTGACCAACGCCATTCTTCTGGCGGAGGAGCTTGGCGTGCCGGTGGTGAATACCTTCTCCGGCTGTCCCGGCGGCAGTCCGGAGGACAAGACCCCCAACTGGGTGACCTGTCCCTGGCCGGACGACTTTTCCAGAATTTTGGAATATCAGTGGAATGAAGTGCTGATTCCCTACTGGAAGGAAAAGGCCGCTTTCGCTGCGGCGCACGGAGTACATAAGATCGCGCTGGAGCTGCACCCGGGCTTTTGTGTGTACAACACCAGAACCCTCCTGAAGCTCCGTGAGGCCGTGGGCCCTGAGATCGGAGCCAACTTTGATCCCAGCCACCTCATCTGGCAGGGAATGGACCCCTGCGTCTCCATCCGGGAGCTGGGAAAGGCGGGCGCCTTGTTCCATTTCCACGCCAAGGACACAAAGGTCGATAAGCTGAACACCGCCATGAACGGCGTGCTGGACACCACCCACTACGGCAGGGAGCTGGAGCGCTCCTGGATATTCCGCTCGGTGGGATACGGCCACGGAGAGGACTACTGGAAAGCGATCATCTCCGAGCTGCGCCTGGCGGGATATGATTACGCAATCAGTATTGAACACGAGGACAGCCTGATGTCCGGCCGGGAGGGTCTGCTGAAGGCGATTCAGTGTCTGAAAAATGTTTTGATCTACGAGGACCGCGGGAATATGTACTGGGCATAAGGAGGACCGGCTGGGATGAAGCATACATTGGCAATGGTCGGGTTCGGCGGCATGGCGGGCTGGCATTATGACCTGATTGAGCGGATCGACAATCTGACGGTGGCCGGAATCTGGGATACCAAGGCGGAGAGAAGAGAGTACGCCCTCTCCCGGCAGATCCATGTGTACGAAAGCCTGGAGGACCTGCTGGCAGACAAGTCTGTGGACCTGGTGCTGGTTGCCACGCCCAATGATTTCCATAAAAGCATCGCCATACAGGCGATGGAGTCGGGAAAGAACGTGGTATCCGAGAAGCCGGTGACCCTCTCCTCCCGGGATCTGCGGGAGATGATCGAAGCCTCGGAGCGGACGGGACGCTTTCTGACGGTGCATCAGAACCGCCGCTGGGACGAGGACTTCCTCACGGTGAAAAAGGTGATGGAAGAGGGCAAGCTGGGCGATATCTTCCGGCTGGAGTCCAGGGTACACGGCTCCCGGGGCATCCCGGGGGACTGGCGTCAGGAAAAGGAGCATGGCGGCGGCATGGTGCTGGACTGGGGCGTCCATCTGCTTGACCAGGCGCTGCTCCTGTTCCCGGGCGTGAAGCTGGAGACGGTGTACGCCACGCTGACCAACGTGACCAATCAGCTGGTGGATGACGGTTTCACCGCGGACCTGGGCTTCGCCAACGGCGTTCATATGCTGGTGGAAGTGGGTACCAGCAATTTCATCGGCCTGCCCAGATGGTACGTGCTGGGAACGGACGGCACCGCCATGATTGAGGACTGGGGCCGGGATGTCAGGATCGTCCGCGCCCTGGGAACCGATGAGAAGGACGTTGTCCCCGTGCGCACGGCGGCGGGACTGACCAAGACCATGGCTCCCCGCCGGGACGACAGCATCCACAGCGAGGAGGAGCCGGAGGTCTCCAGCGACATCCGGGAGTTCTATCAGAATGTGATGGCCGTGCTGGAGGGCCGGGAGGAGAGCCGGATCAAGCTGGACGAGGTGGCCCGGGTCATGCGGCTGATGGAGGCCGTCTTCCGGTCGGCGGAGGAAAAGCGCGTCGTCCGGTTTGAGGAATGACGAGGAGGAAAACGACATGATGAAATTACCGGTAGCAGTGCAGCTATATTCCGTAAGGGAGCAGGCTGCCGCAGACTTTGACGCCGCTATGGGCGAGCTGGCCCGGATGGGGTACGGCGGCGTCGAGCTGGCGGGACTGTACGGGAAAAGCCCCGAGGAGATCCGTGCGGTTCTGGACCGCTGGGGGCTGAAAGCCGTCAGCGCCCATGTTCCCTACGACGAGTTTGCCCGGGACCTGGAGGGGACGGTGGAGGCATACCGGAAAATCGGCTGCCAGTACGCAGCGGTCCCCTATCTGGGCGGGGACCGGTGGTATGGCGGCAGCCAGTATCAGGAGACGCTGTCTTTCCTGGCCGTTATCGCGGGGAAGTGCAGGGAAGCCGGGATGCAGCTCCTCTATCACAACCACACCCACGAATTTGCCAGGACGGAAGAGGGCGGCTGTCAGCTGGACGCCTTTTATGGGGCGGCGGAGACGGCGGAGCTGGCCACGGAGCTGGATCTGTGCTGGGTGAAGGTTGGCGGCGCGGACCCGGTGGACTACCTGCGCAGGTACAGCGGCCGCTGTCCGCTGGTGCATATGAAGGACTTCGTCCGTGGGGATAAGGTGACGCTGGTTGCTCTGGGGGACGGAGAACTGGGTGTTTGCGAAGCCGCGGCCCAAGCCGCAGAGAGCGGCGCGGAGTGGCTGGTTGTGGAGCAGGACGATCACCACTTTGGGTCTCCGATGGAGAATATGAAAAAGAGCATTGACTGCTTGAAAAAGCTGTAACAGGAGGAATCATCATGAAAATATTAAAAGCCGGTATCGTAGGATGCGGCGGCATCGCCAACGCCAAACATCTGCCCGCCATGAAGAAAAACGGACACTTTGAGATCGTGGCTTTCTGTGATCTGATCGAGGAGCGGGCCGTCAAGGCGAAAGCGGAGTACGGAACGGAGGATGCCCGGGTCTATACCGATTATCAGGAGCTGGTCAGAGAAGAGCTGGACGTGGTGTATGTACTGACCCCCAACAGCGCCCACGCGCCTGTGACCATCGCCGCCCTGCGGGCGGGCAAGCATGTCATGTGTGAAAAGCCCATGGCAAAGACTTACGCGGAGGCCAAAGCCATGGTCGAGGCCGCCAGAGAGACCGGAAAGATTCTCACCATCGGTTACCAGAACCGCTACAGGGGAGACTCCCAATATCTGAAGAGAGCCTGTGAGAGCGGCGACCTGGGAGAGATCTACTACGCGAAGGCCCACGCCATCCGCAGAAGAGCGGTCCCCACCTGGGGCGTGTTCCTGGACGCGGAGAAGCAGGGCGGCGGTCCGCTGATCGATATCGGCACTCACGCCCTGGACCTGACGCTGTGGATGATGGACAACTACGAGCCTGCCTCCGTCACCGGCTCCGTGTTCCGCAAGCTGGCGGATCAGAAGGAGACTGGGAACGCGTGGGGCGACTGGGATCCGGAGGTGTTCACGGTGGAGGACTCCGCCTTTGGGTTCATCAAGATGAAAAACGGCGCAACGATCCAGCTGGAAGCGTCTTGGGCGCTGAACAGCCTGGAGGTGGACGAGGCCAAGACCAGCCTCTGCGGCACAAAGGCCGGCGCCGACATGAAGGACGGGCTCAGGATCAACCGGGTGCAGTACGGCCGTCAGTGCGTGGAAAAGCCGGATCTGGCTGCGGGCGGCGTGGATTTCTTTGACGGTGCGGCCGAGAGCGTGCAGGAGGTGGAGCAGCGGGTCTTCTATGACGCCATCGTGAATGGAAAGCCGCTGACCGTGGAGCCTGAGCAGGCGCTGGTGGTGACGCAGATCCTGGAGGCGGTCTACGAGTCCGCCAAGACGGGCAAAACCGTGTATTTTGACTGAGGTGTCTGCCATATCGGATAGGTCCGGCGGCAGTGAAAGGAGCGGAATATGAAAGTAACGGTATGGAACGAAAATCTCCACGAGAAGGAGATTCCTCTGGTGACGGAGCTGTACCCCGGAGGACTCCATGGGTACATTGCCGGATTTCTGAAGGGGCCGGAGGTTGAGGTGCGGACGGCGACCCTGGATGATCCCGGCTGCGGGCTGACGGAGGATGTGCTGGCGGATACGGACGTTCTGGTGTGGTGGGGACATGTTGCCCATGACCGGGTGCCGGATGAGGTCGTGGACCGGGTGCAGCGGCACATCCTGTCGGGTATGGGCCTGGTGGTGCTTCACTCCGGGCACCACTCCAGGATCTTCCGCAGGATGCTGGGGACCACCTGCAACCTGAAATGGCGGGATAACGCCAGGGAACGGCTTTGGACGGTGAAGCCCAACCACCCCATCGCGGCAGGTATCCCGGAGACCTTCGTACTGGACTGCGAGGAAATGTACGGGGAGCCCTTCGACATTGCGGAGCCCCAGGAGACGGTTTTCATGGGCTGGTTCAACGGCGGGGAAGTCTTCCGCAGCGGATGCACCTGGGTTCGTGGGAATGGGAAGATCTTCTACTTCCAGCCGGGGCATGAAACCAACACGGGTTTTCAGAACACCCACGTTCAGCAGATCATCAAAAACGCCGTCCGGTGGGCCTGTCCTATTCGGAGAGTGGAGCTGGCATGCCCTCATTTTGAGGCGCTGGAGGCATAAGCGGTTTTGCCCGGCGGTCATGCTCCGAAGCAGAGGGGACGCCGCTCCGCATTCCGCTGAAGGCCTTCCGTATGTCCCGGAGCGGTAAAGCTGCGCGGAACGCTCTGACTGAATATATGCAATCCATTGTCAGAGGGGATAGGTGTGCTTTCCGGGCAGGCCTGCCTCCGGCAGATCCGGGGCCGGTGTGCCGGACGGAGAGAGAAGACGGTAAGCATGTATGAATTGATCCCGCTCTCACAGCGGAGCTGCCATATCCAGAGCCCGGCGAAGATCAGGCTGCTATTGGATATAAATGGAATCGCCGCAGGCTTTCAGCCTGCGGCGATTCCATTTTGCAGGGCGGGGCCTACGCCAGACCCGCCACCGCCACGAACACGTTTGAGATTTCGTACCAGGCCGCAAAGTCCACGCTGCCGGTCTGGGGCAGATGGAAGACCTTCTGAAACTCCGTCACTGCCGTCTGGGTGGCGGGGCCGTAGACCCCGTCCGCCGGAATTTTGGGGATGGCGGGGTAGTTGTCAGAGATGCGGTTGAGCTGGTTCTGGATGGTCCGCACGTCCTCCCCCTCGCTGCCAACAGAGAGGACCTGACCGCCATAGGACAGGGGTACGCCCTCCACCTTCTCCGCGCTTTTCAGGTAGATGTCCGAGCCGTAGTATTTGCGCAGGATGCTCACCGCGTCCCAGCCCTGTTCCCCAAGGGCCTGAGAGCCCCACTGGCTCAGACCGCCGCACTGGACCCGCCGCCCGTCGCAGTACTGGGTGAACAGGGGCTGGGAGATGCCCTCTTTCGTGACGTAGGTGGTGAAGAGATCGTCCACCACCACGCCGATCTCCTCGAAGATGGTCCGTCCATAGGAGAAGGACTGGTCGAAGGCGGTGGAGCTGGTGATGGTGAAGTCGTACCCCTTCCCCCGGTACCACTCGGTATACACCCGGTTGAGGGTGAAGGAAATGATGGCCAGCACGTTGGCCTTGATGGCCTCCGTCTTCCAGGTGGAGTAGATCTCGCTGCAGGCCACGTTTTTGATATAGTCCTTGAACCGGACCCAGTAGTTAGAGGCGGCAGGGTCGTCTGGCCGTCCGCTATGTACCACGATATACTCCGGGATCACCGGTTCCGGCAGCACCACCAGCCCCGACTGATCCGGCAGAGGCTTGACCTCCTCCTCCGGCTGGCGGGTGGAGGGCGGTCCCCACAGGGCATGGGGGGCCAGCAGCAGGTTGCGCACGTTAAAGCTCCCGTTCCGGGCCGGGGACAGGGCCGCCCGCTGGATGGAGCGCCCGGTGGGCAGCACCTCCACGCCGCCGATGTGCAGGGTCTCCCGCCCTCCGGCGGTGATGGTGACGTTGTAGACGGCGTAGGGACGCTGCTGTCCCGCCTCCCCCTCGGCTACTGACAGCTCCATAGGCGGCGCAGGCAGCTCAATGAAGGGGGTCTGACCGGAGGCGTCGGTAGCGGCCTCCTCCAGGATCTGACCGTTTTCCGGGTCAGTGATGCGTACCAGGGCGCCGGGGATGGGCTCCGGCGTCTCCCCCGCCGTCACAAAAATTTGCAGATTGCCTGTGTCCAGGTAAGCTGGATTCATAATGGCAGTCCTCCTTTCCGTATACTATCCTATGCAGGCGGTGGCCGCAGGCCACCGCCAAATGGGAGGACGGTATGGAGTACATCATCAAATACACAGGGGATATCCTCTCCTTGGGCTATCCCACGGAGCTGCTGGACGCCCAATTTGCCATCATGGAGATGGAGGCCCGCTCCGCCGTGCGGCTGCTGGACTACCAGCAGGTGTCCAGCTACGAGCCGGCCCGCAATTTGAGCTGCCTGATGGCGGACCGGAGCCTGGAGGCGGCCTGCATTCCGCCGGTCCAGCGGAAGAACGGGCTGGGCCTCACGGGGGAGGGGGTCCTCATCGGCTTTGTGGACTCGGGGCTGGACCTGACGCATCCGGAATTTCTGGGGGAGGACGGGAACACCCGGGTTATCGCTCTGTGGGACATGACGGCGGAGGGCACCCCGCCGCCGGGCTTCCTCCACGGGGCGGCATACTCCGGGGAGGAGATCGCCGCCGGACTGGTCTCTCCCGCCGGACAGTCCGGCCACGGCACCGCCGTGGCCGCCATCGCCGCCGGACGCAGCGGCGCGGCCCCGGGGGCCTCCATCGCGGCGGTGAAGCTGGCCAGCGCCCGGACCACGGACATCATGCGGGCGGTGAAGTATCTGCTGGATCAGGCTGAGGAGCGGGGGATGCCCTGTGTCGTCAATCTCAGCTATGGCACCAACTTCGGCTCCCATCAGGGCCAGTCCCTCTTCGAGTCCTACATCGACCAATCCGCCCAGCGGGGGCGGAGTGTCATCGTCTGCGCCGCTGGAAACGAGGGCAGCGGGGCCCACCACTTCCGGGGGAAGCTCATCGAGGGGGGCACCGTAGAGGCGGAGTTCACCGTCTCCACCCTGCGGGAGCAGATCTACCTCTCCCTGTGGAAGAACTTTGCCGACGAGGCGGTGCTGGAGCTGATCCTGCCCAACGGGCAGACCACCGGCCTGCTGACGGAGGGGACCCGGACCTTCCGGTTCGGGTCGATCCGGGTGTCGGTGTATTACGGCGTGCCCACCCACTACAGCGCCTCCCAGGAGGCCATCTTCCTGATGGAGGCTCCCGCCGGGGAGATGGACGGACTTTGGAAGCTGCGGTGTACCGGGAAGCGGGTGGCGGACGGGCGGTTCGACATGTGGCTGCCCACGGTGGAGGAGGTCACGGACCGCACTGCCTTCCTCCAGCCGGAGCCGGACCTCACCATCACCCTCCCCGCCACGGCGCTGTACCCTATCTCCGTGGGGGGCTACCGGACGGAAACGGAGACAGCCAGCCCCTTCTCCGGACGGGGCGGTCAGGACTGCTGGGGCCGGGTGATGCTGGACATCATGGCTCCGGCGGAGGCGGTCCGCTCCGCCAAGGCCGGGGGCGGCTACGACGTATTCACCGGCACCAGCATGGCAGCTCCCTTCGTCTCGGGCTCGGCGGCGCTGATGATGGAGTGGGGCATCGTTCAGGAAAACGACCTGTTCCTCTACGGACAGCGGGTGAAGGCTTTCCTCTGCAAGGGAGCCCTGCGGAGCCCGTTTCTGAACTATCCCAACCCACAGTGGGGGTATGGGCGGCTGAATCTCTGCGGGACCATGAACGAGCTGGTCAACCATATGGAAAGGGGGCTTTGAGCCATGCGGCTGTCGCCGGAGGCGCTGGAGTTCATCCACGCGCCGGATACCATTGATTTTGTCACCCGGGCGTCCGATGCCTTTTTTGAGTACGCGAGAAACTCCAACGATGTGGTGGTGGGGCAGATGCTTTCCGGGCGGTATGTGCTGGGGTACATGAAAGCGGAGAAATTTCATCTTCTGGAGGAGGCGCTGGGAGCCGCCTTTATCAGCTCCGTCTCCGTGGTCCTGGGCCTGCTGGACCGTCCGGCGCTGGACGCGGCGGGGGTGTCCCAGGTCCAGAGCCAGCCCTACCTGAGCCTGAAGGGCCGGGGGGTGCTGCTGGGGTTCGTGGACACGGGCATCGACTATACCCAGGACGTGTTCCGCTACGCCGACGGCACCAGCAAAATCCAGTACATCTACGATCAGACCGCCGGTGGGGAGCCCCCTGCCGGATTCGTCCTGGGCCATGAGTATACCAAAGCGGACATTGACGCCGCTCTGGCCTCCGGAGATCCCTACGCTCTGGTCCCCCAGCGGGACGAGGACGGCCACGGCACCTTTCTGGCCTCCGTGGCCGCCGGGGGCCAGAGCGAGGAGTTTTCCGGCGCGGCACCGGACGCGGAGATCATCGCCGTGAAGCTGAAAAAGGCCCGGCCCCTGTACCGGGAAAAATACTGCGTTCCTGCGGATCAGGAGAACGCCTATGAATCCAGCGCGGTGATGGTAGGGGTGGAGTACATTATCCGGAAGGCCCGGGAGCTGGGCAGGCCGGTGGCCATCTGCATCGGTCTGGGGACCAATGCCGGAGGCCACGACGGCTACAGCGTCTTCGAGGAGTATCTGAGCGGCGTGTCCATCCAGAAGGGGGTGTGCCTGTGCGCGGCGGCGGGCAACGAGGCGGAGGCCCGACACCACACCGGAGGCGTCCTCCGTCCGGGGGAGCCGCCGGGACAGGTGGATCTGAAGGTGGGAGAGAACGCGGGGGACGTGTATATGGCCGTGTGGAACACGGTGGCGGACCGGCTGTCGGTGTCGGTGCGCTCCCCCTCCGGGGAACTGGTGGGACGGGTGCCTGCCAAGCCGGGGATCGGACCCGCCGCCGATGTGAAGTTGGTGCTGGAGGCCGCGCGGGTTCAGGTGGAGTACCACTTCCCCGTGGAGGGCAGCGGCGGGCAGCTGACGGTGATCCGTATACTAGGGGCCACCCCTGGTGTGTGGAACATACAGCTCCATGGGGACATCCTTCTCAACGGCAGCTATCAGGTGTGGCTGCCCATGACGGGGTTCGTGGCCCCCTCAGTGGAATTTCTGGCGGCCACGCCGGACTACACCGTCACCAGCCCCGGCTCCGCCGTGGGGGTCATCTGCTGCGGGGCCTACGACAGCGCCAGCAAGAGCCTGTACGCCAAAAGCTCCCGGGGCCCCGCATGGGATGGACGGATTTTGCCGGACCTGACCGCCCCCGGTGTGGGCGTGGGGGGCATCTACCCCTACGGTCCCGGCAGCATGAGCGGCACCAGCGCGGCGGCGGCGGTGCTGGCGGGTGTGTGCGCCCTGCTGCTCCAGTGGGGCGTCCGGGAGGGGAACGATCCGGCCATGGGGACCTACCAGATACGGGCATACCTCATCCGGGGATGCCTGCGCCGCCCGGATATGGTCTACCCCAACAACCAGTGGGGCTACGGGTCCGTGCAGCTGATGCAGAGCTTCCACCTGATGCGGGAGCTGTGATTAGCACTCTTTCTTGTTGAGTGCTAATATTTACAATTTGGTCATACTCTGTTCACAATTACCCTTCATAGTAGGCATGAAAAAACAAGGGTCTCCGGACCCGCTTTTACGGGAGGAAAACAGACTATGGCCAAGAAGAAATTCAAAGCGGAATCCAGGCGCCTGCTGGACCTGATGATTAACTCCATCTACACCCACCGGGAGATCTTCCTGCGGGAGATCATCTCCAACGCCAGCGACGCCATCGACAAGCTGTGCTACCGGTCCCTGACGGATGAGAACGTGGGCCTCAAGCGGGAGGACTTCCGCATCACTATCCAGACCGATGCGGAGGGGCGCACCCTGACCGTCAGCGACAACGGCATCGGCATGAGCGAGGAGGAGCTGGAGAACAATCTGGGCGTCATCGCCTCCAGCGGCACCTACCAGTTCCGGCAGGAGGTGGGCAAGGACAATGAAGACGTGGACATCATCGGCCAGTTCGGCGTGGGCTTCTACTCCGCCTTCATGGCGGCGGACCGGATCACGGTGGTGACGAAGAAGTACGGTGAGGAGCAGGCTTACCGCTGGGAGAGCGCGGGCGCCGACGGCTACACCATCACCCCCTGCGAAAAGGCGGAGGTGGGCACCGACATCATCATGCACATCAAGGAGGACGGCGAGGAGGAGAAGTATTCTGAGTTCCTGCAGGAGTACACCCTCCGGGAGCTGGTGAAGAAATACTCCGACTACATCCGCTGGCCCATCCGCATGGAGGTCACCAAGTCCCGGAAGAAGGAGGATTCCCCCGAGGATAAGCCCGAGTACGAGAGCTACAGGGAGGAGGAGACACTCAACAGCATGGTTCCCCTGTGGCAGCGGAAGAAGAGCGACGTGACCCGGGAGGAGTACGACAAGTTCTATCAGGAGAAATTCAACGATTACACCGCTCCTCAGTCGGTGGTTACCGTTTCTGCCGAGGGTCAGGTGTCCTACAAGGCCCTGCTGTACATTCCCTCCCGGCCTCCCTATGACTATTACAGCGCCGACTATGAGCGGGGACTCCAGCTGTATTCTGCCGGGGTCATGATTATGGATAAGTGTCAGGACCTGATCGGGGACCACTTCGGCTTCGTCAAGGGCGTGGTGGATTCCCCGGACCTGAGCCTGAACATCTCCCGGGAGCTGCTCCAGCATGACCGCCAGCTGCGGCTCATCGCCAACAACATCGAGAAGAAGGTCAAGGGCGAGCTGGAGCGGATGCTGAAGGATGACCGGGAGGGCTATGAGAAGTTCTTCAGGAACTTCGGCCGCCAGCTGAAGGTTGGGTGCATCAACAACTACGGGGCCAGGAAGGAGCTGCTTCAGGATCTGCTGCTGTTCTACTCCTCCACGGAGAAGAAGCTGGTGACCCTGGCTGAATATGTGGACCGGATGCCGGAAAGTCAGAAGCACATCTACTACGCCACCGGCGAGAACGCCGCCGTCATGGACAATCTGCCCCAGACCGAGCTTCTGCGGGAGCGGAACATGGAGATCCTGTACCTCACCGATCAGGCGGATCAGATGCTGGTGGAGATCCTCCGGGAGTACAAGGAGAAGTCCTTCCGCTCCGCCGTGGACGGCGATCTGGATCTGGACGATATGCCGGAGGAGAAGAAGGCGGACGACTACAAGGAGGCTCTGGACTTCATGAAGGAGGCCCTTGGGGAGGGCGTGGACGAGGTCCGTATCTCCCGGAAGCTGAAGACCCATCCGGTGTGCATGACCTCCGGCGAGGGCATGAGCTTCGAGATGGAGCGGTACTTCAGCGCCGTCCAGCCGGAGATGGGCATGAAGGCCAAGCGGATTCTGGAGGTCAACGTGGACCATCCCGCCTTTGCCGCCATGGAGGCCGCACGGGCCAGCGATCCGGAGAAGGCGAAGAAGTACGCCCAGGTACTGATGAACCAGGCCAAGCTTATCGCCGGACTGCCCATCGACGATCCGTCGGGGTATACGGACCTGTTGTGCAGCCTGTGGAGCTGATGAAAAAATAAGAAGAGCCGCCCGGACCACCCCAGCAGGAGGTCCGGGCGGTATTCTGTAATTCCGAATAAGACGCCTTGTATTCTGAACACCGTTATGGTATAATAAATTTTTACATATCCCTTTTGTTTGGCGACCTGTCTTGTAACATTCAAAAAAGAGAGGAAAATCATTATGGCAAACACAGAGTGGTTTCAAGCAGCCCGTTTCGGCATGTTCATCCATTGGGGACTTTACGCGGTACCTGCCAAGCCCGGCAAAGGCGAGTGGTACGCCAGCATTGACCGCGTTCCGCCTGAGACCTACCGGAAATACTTCGACCTTTTCCGTCCCACGGACTTCGATCCCGCTTCCTGGGCCCGGGACGCCAAACAGGCAGGGATGCAGTACGCGGTGCTGACCGCAAAGCACCACGAGGGATTCTGCCTCTTTGACTCCGCTTATACGGACTACAAGTCCACCAACACCGCCGCAGGCCGGGACTTGGTGCGGGAATTCCTGGACGCTTTCCGCGCGGAGGGGCTGCGGGTCGGCCTGTACTACTCGCTGGTGGACTGGCACCACCCGGATTATCCCGCCTACAACGACCCCTTCCACCCCATGCGGGGCGATGAGTCCCGCAAAGAGGAGTCCTGCGATTTCAGCCGCTATCTGGACTATATGCACGCCCAGGTTCGGGAGCTTTGCACCAACTACGGCAAGCTGGACCTGTTCTGGTTTGACTTCTCCTATGAGGGACACACCGGTACGGACTGGCGGGGTGAGGAGCTGGTGGAGACGGTCCGCTCCCTCCAGCCGGGCATCCTGCTCAACAGCCGTCTGGAGGCCAGCGGCGGGGAGCTGGGCAGTCTGCTTACCGATACGCCTACCCCTTGGGCGGGCGACTTTGCCGCGCCAGAGCAGATTCTTCCTCCTGCCCCTCTGGTAACGCCGTCGGGACGCCCCGTCTGCTGGGAGGCCAACCAGACAATGAACAACAGTTTCGGCTACACGGAGGGGGACAAGGCCTATAAGGGCGCGCCGGTCCACATCCGGCAGCTTGTGGAGTGCGTATCCAAAGGCGGCAACTATCTCCTGAATGTCGGGCCGGATGCCAAGGGGAATTTCCCGCCGGAAGCCCGCCGGACGCTGCGGGAAATGGGCGAATGGATGCGCCTGAACGGAGAGAGCATCTATGGCTGCGGTCCCGGCCGTCCGGCGGAAGCCTTTGGCTGCCGGACTACCGCCAAGGGAAACAAGCTGTATCTCCATGTGATGCACCTGCCGGTGGGACCGCTGCCGGTATCTGGCATCAGACCGGAGGAGATCAAATACGCCCGGCTGCTGTCCACGGGCGCGGAGGTGGAGGTCCTCTCCGAGGGCTGGGCCGTGCAGAACTACCCGGGGTATACCTTCCTGAATCTTGGGGTGTCCTGGGGTGAGGCCTTCCCCATGCCGGCGGAAGCGGACCTCGTGGTGGAACTGACTTTGCGGGATTGACTGCAAAACCGGAATTCCGGATTTCATAGGAAAAGGGGACCCTGACTGCCGGAAAGGCGGTCAGGGTCCCCTTATAGTCGAAGCAGTTGAAAAGCGGTAAAGTTCGGCGGTAAAAACAGGACGTGGACTTCGTTGTCATCCTTGGCGGGCGTCAGCCCGCCTGCGTCCTCCGCCTCGCCACACCCAGTTTTCCCTCGCCTCCTTTTTACCGATTGACTATAGAACCTGTATTCCCAGGTTATGAATACAGGTTCCTAATCAGGCGCTGACCATAAAAAGGAGCCGCTGTCGGAGACAGCGGCCCAGGCGGGTGGGATATTGGAAAGCTTCCATAGAGTATGATACACCAGACAAGCCCTTTTGTCCATAGGAGGTTTTGCCGGTTTTTAAGAACCTTTGTCGATAATTGGAGGCGGAGGAGAATTATTCCTCCACACCGTCCGTCTCCAGCAGGCCGTAGCCGCCATCCCTGCGGCGGTAGACAATGCTGACCACGCCGTCCGTGTTGCGGTAGACGAAGAAATCGTGGCCCAGCAGATTCATCTGCAGGATCGCCTCGTCCTCGCTCATGGGCTTCACGGCCACGTGCTTGGTACGCACCACCTGGAACTCGGTCTCTTCGCTGACGTCAAATTCGGCGGGAACGCTGGGGGCCAGGGCATCCTGCCGCAGTCGCTTGGAGAGTCGGGTCTTGTTTTTGCGGATCTGACGGTCAATGGTGGAGCAGGCGGCGTCAATCGCGCCTCGCATGTCGCCGTCTCTGGAATCCTCCTGGGCACGGAAGAGGGTGCTGCCGCTGCGGATGGTGATTTCGACCACACAGCGATGGCCCTTTTCCACCGCGAAGGTCACAAGCGCGTTGGCGTCCTCCCGGAAATAGCGGTCCAATTTGGAGATTTTCTTCTCGGCGTACTCCTTGATGGAATCGTTGAGGGACACCTTTTTGCAGGTAAATGTGAACTTCATACGATCGCTCCTTTCATGGTTCTCCTTTGCGGGTAAGCACAGTATACCATTTTTTGGATGATTTGTACAGTCCTAATTTTGCAGAGCTGGATTTTTTTATCCATCCTTCCGGCGGCGGTCCCGCTACCGGTTCTCGCCGATATACAGCTGGGCCCGGTTCTGGATCAGCGCCGCGGTTTCGTCCACAGACTTGTCCCCGGCAAAATAGGGCTGGACCTGTTCCCGGATGATGGTCAGCAGCTCCGGTCCTATGTGCTGGGAGGGGACGGCGGCGTTATACAGCTCCAGGAACCTTTCCCGCCGGACATCATCGTCAAACAGCTCATAGACCTCCATGACTGAATAAATTTCGCCGCCCTGCGTTTCGGGAACAGACAGGACAACCGACGGGTCTTCAATGGGGCTGCCGCTTTTGTCCAGAACTACGCTGCCGGCGGAATCCGTCAGCCAGTCGGGCGCCATATACTCCTCAAAGTCATGCTTATTGATGGGGAACCCGCTGACGCGTTCAAGATTCATAGCGCTGCGGCCCGCCCCAGTGGGGTCGGCCGCCCCGGGCAGCAGACTCTGGCGGATGAAGGCCCAGGCTCCCTCCTTGTGCCGGCAGGCGGCGGACATCCCAACATCGCAGTCCCCCAGCATAATCCGGCTTCCAGCCCGGTCCTGACTGGGGAAACCTACAAAGGAGACATATCCGCCTCCCTCCAGCGCGCCGAAGACGGCGTTGGCAGCCAGCGGATACGAGCCTGACCGGCCTTTCTCCCGGTTCTCCTCCGCAAAAGCGAGGGCAGGGCAGACAACGGCGTGCCCCTCCCGGTAGTTGCCGTCCTCATCAATCAGGCTGGCGTAAACGTTGTTTTCCTCCAGGTATGCCTCGTAATCCATCAGATTTTCCGGTCCGGCACACAGGGCGTCGTAGAAAAGCAGGTCCTGGGGATGATTCAGGAAAACCTGCCGGAACAGATACCGGCCCTCCCGAAGCCCTGACTCGGCACTGCCGGCTGCATAGACTGGGTCACCGTCCTCGCCGGCCTGACGGCACAGCTCCAGCAGATTCTTGAACTCCTGCGTGTCAAAGCGGCATGTTCCGCCGGACCAGTCCACCCAGCTGCCGTTGTCGTATTGAATCAGGACGCTCAGCAGGATGCTTCTGTCATAATTGGGTTCGGTGATCCGGCTGCCCTCCGGCATCTGCCGCCAGCAGTCCAGCAGCTCCTCCAGCGTCCAGCCGGTCCGGCGGCCCACCAAGTCCGACCGGGCCGCCAGTGTGACAATGGTGAAGGCGGGAGAAACCTTGTACAGTTTTCCGTCCACAGATACGCACTCCAGCGCGTGTTCCATCAGGGCCTCCCGGCCTCCAAGCTCCTGGTCGCCGTCAATCCAGGGCCACAGATCCTCCAGGTAGCCCTTTCGGGCGTAGGCGTCCGGCAAGAGGCTGGAATCCCAGATATCCGGGCCGCTGCCGGAGGCTACATCCGCCCGCAGCAGCAGCCTGGCAGTGTCATAGGCCGCCAGATACGCATCATTGGACAGGCTGTTGGGGTCCAGGCCCTCTCCGGCGTAGTCCCGGAGCTGGACGACGTACTGGCTGTTGGTCTTGTTGAAGCGGTTGATCCTGTCCCGCAGGCTGCTGTCTGCGAAGATCGCCCCGCAGACCAGCTTGATCTTTCCTGCGTTGGGATCCACGCTGGACGGGGAGAGGACGGACAGCCGCAGGTCCCTTGCATATTGCAGCGTCAGGGCCGCCAGCTTCCCGCCGTCCAGGGGGGCGAAGCACACCGTACTCCCTGTCAGCCCCGTATCCCCCCAGTTCAGCAGCAGCCGGGGCGATTCGGCTTCCGGTTCCCAGGCGTATAGATTGCTGCCCTGGCTGTAGAAGAACAGGAAGCCGCCTGTACCGGTGCAGAGCCGCTCTGTGCCTGCGGGCAGTGCGAAGCGTTTTGCTCCCCAGCCCTTTGCGGCAGGGTCGATGACTCTGGCCTCCCGCTGTCCGCCGGGCAGGGCGGACAGTATGGCTACGGTCCCGTCCGGCAGCAGGGCCAGCGGTCCGCCGGAGAGGACGGTGGTCAGGACCGGAGGCATATCGGCCTCCAGCGTGAACAGATGACGGCCTTTCCCGTCCGCTACCGCCACGCTGCCGGGCCCGGCGAGGCAGATGCTGCCTTTCCCGTCCACCGCGAAGCCGGTTACGCCGTAGGCGCTCTCCAGCTCCAGAGCCTGTACCGCCTCGCTCAGATCCACCAGCTTTTTCTCCTCCCCGGTAACGGGGTCCAGCTGGTAGAGGTGGTGGAAGGCGTCCCGTCCGGTGAAATACTTGTGGGAGGATTCCCGCTCCGGGTCAAAGTCCTCCGGAAGGTCGAAATACATCTTGGCGTACATCTCGTACACCCACAGCGTTCCGTCCGGGGCCAGAACGGGTCCTATCCGGTTTGCATAGGCACCCTCCGGTACCTGGGGAGCTTCATACTTCGCCATCCGTTCCGCCGTACCCTCCTCCAGGGAGACACGGCACAAAACGGGGGCTGCGGTCCCCTCCGTTTCCTCGTCTGCCAGGTAGTACATAAATTCTCCGTCGGTACAGCAGCCGGTGAGGTTCCCGGCCTGGACCGGAAGAGGCACGTCCTTGGACAGATAGGCGGGCGCGTCAGTCCAGCTGATCTTGTGCGCCGGCCGCCTGCTCCCCGCACCGCAGCCGGCCAGCACCAGCGCCAGTGCCAGCAGCAGGGCGCAGATGGTTTTTGTTTGCTTCATCGGTGTGTTTCTCCTTTCGTTTATGCGCTATTAATGCTCACTCACATACAGCTGTGCCCGGTTCTGGATCAGCTTCGCCGTCTCCTCCAGGCTCTTGTCTCCCGCGAAGTACACGTCCGCCTGCTCCGTGACGATATCCAGCAGGGCGTCGTTTCTGCCGGTAATCTGCTGTGTGGACTCATAGAGCCGCCAGAACCGGTCCATCTGGGCCTCGGTGGGGGCGAAGAGGTAGGCCATCAGGACGATGTCGCCGGGGCGTCCGGCACCGATCCCATCCGGTGAAAACTCCACCGGGTCCCCGTTTCTGTACCGGAAAAGCTCGCCGGTGTACGGGTCCGTCCAGAACGCCATCCCCATCCGCATCTGCTCCTCAAAGGTCTCCCTGTTGACGGCGAGGCCGGCATATGACGCAGGCCCGCCGCCGTATGCGGCATAATACCAGCCAGTCACGTTGCTGTAGGGAAGCAGCAGGGTGCGTACAAAAGCCCACGCCCCTTCCTTGGCCTCGCTGGCGGCGGAGATGCCCATGCTTAGGTGAAGGGTGAAGCTGCTGCCCGTACCGCCCGCCGTGGGAAATCCCACATAAGAAGCGTAGATATTTCTGTCTGCTGCGCCGGCTGTGCAGTCCCCGGCCACCTTTTCCCGGGGAGACTTACCTCTGAACGGTTGGATTTTTGTAAATCCATTGCTCCACCAGCCGGTCTGGCTGTCATCAAAATTGTAGCGTGTCCGGATCAGCTCCTCTCCGGTATAGGGGATGATTCCATCGGTGTAGATAATATCCGCGTCCCAAAGCCGCTGATCGTAGTCCGCCAGCGGCTCCCGGCCGCCGAACAGTGCATCGTCGATCACCAGGTCCCTGGGTTCCGAAAGCGTCCGGGCATAGAGGAGCGGCTTGCCCTCCCAGGGAAACACCTGGCACTCTTCCCCGCTGCCCATCACCGCATCGGTGCCGCTGAGTCCCAGATCGTCACGTATATAAGGATCATCCAGATCCTTGCCGGTCTCTGCTGCCTCCTCCCCGCTGCCGGCCAGCTGCAGCAGGGCCTTGGTCATCGTTGTCAAAATCGCATTTGCCGGTCTCCAGATCAACATAGCGGCTCAGGTTCATGTTAACCAGATAGTACAGGGTGGACCGCCGGTCAAACCGGTGGAACATCGGGAATGCAAGGTTGCCATCGTCTTCACGGGCAAAGTAAAATTCCGGCATCCCGCCGAAGGCATCCACCATCTCCTCCATGGTCCACCCGGTCCGGTTTCCCGCCACAGCCGCGCTGGCCACGGCGGCCTCGATCTGGAAGCCGCTGCATACCTGAGGCAGCTTGCCGTCTACCTCCAGACACTCCAGTACGTGTTCCATCAGACCGTCCCGGCTGATCTCCGGGTCACTGTCGATCCAGGGCCACAGGTCTTCCAGCGCCCCCTGCCGGGCCAGCCTGTCCAGTGGGACGGTTTCGTCCAGTATGTCGGGACAGCGCCCTGCGGCAATTTCCGCGTACAGCCGGGACAGGGCGTTCTGGTAGACCGGTGTGTTTTTATCGCCGCTCCAACGCAGAACTTCCACGGAGTAATCCCGATACTCAATGTAATACTCCTTATTGGCGGCGTTGAATTTTTGAATCTTGTCCTTGATGATGTAGTTGATGTCGATGGTTCCGTATACCAGCCGCGCCCTCGGGGGCCTCCTCCGTAGGCAGGAGCCCTGCCCCCGTTCCGTCCAGGAACACGGCCGTCAGAAAGACTGCTGCCATACGTTTTATCATGACATGCTCTCCTCTCAAATGTTTTTATGGATATGCGGATGCACGTGGCTTTGGACTGGCTCCGCCGTCTTCTCCGGAGGCCCTGCTTTCTGCGGGGTATGCCGCGCTGATTTCCGCAGGAGGAGTGAAAGGGCGGTTGACGGCGGCGACGGGAGCTGTTAAAATAGGGGCATCTCACATACAATAAGGAGGCGTTGGGCTATGCAGAGCGGAACCATCCGTCTGGATCTTCACGGAATGAACTGTACCCAGGCCCAGGCGGCCATTGACGCGGCCCTGCGCCGGGCAGGCGGCTCGGTCTACCGGCTGGAGGTGGTCCACGGCTACCACGGAGGCACCCAGCTGCGGGACATGATCCGCCGGGTGTATGCCAGGCATCCCCGGGTGAAACGCCTGGAGGTCGGATTGAACCAGGGCGCCACGGAGCTGGTGCTGCGGGAATATGTTTGAGCGGCAGGAAGGAGAAACGGCTGTGAGCAGACAGGAAGCTACCGAGCAATATATCAGAGCCCTGAAGCTGGGCCAGAAAAATTATAAGGAGTGCATCGTCCAGGGGCGGTATCCCTATCCTCAGGTGCTGGATGAGATCCTGGACGAGCATATGGTGACGGGCCGTGTGGACATGGGAGTCATCGAGGTGCCCACCGAGCAGATCGTAGGCACCAAGTCCGCCGGGCGGCGCAGCGCCTTCGCGTCCGATTTCATGCCTCTGCTGGACTTGGACACAGAGTTTGCTCAGAAGTGGATGTCCCTGTGCGCGGCCCATCTGGGGGACGAGGGCATCCGGGACCCCATCCGGTGCTATGAGTACATGGGCCGCTTTTACGTCCAGGAGGGGAACAAGCGGGTCAGCGTCCTCAAGAGCTACGGCGCGCCCACCATCCCCGGCTATGTGATCCGGGTGGTTCCCGCCTGGTCCGACGATCCGGCCATTCGGGCCTACTATGACTTCATGGCCTCCTACCGGATGACGGGGCTGTACCGGGTGCATTTCAGCCGTCCGGGCAGCTTCGCCAAGCTCCAGGCGGCCCTGGGCTTCGAGCCGGATCACGTCTGGACGGCGGACGAGCGCCAGCATTTCGTGGCGGGACTCACCTATTTCCGGGACGCCCTGCGCAAGCAGAGTCCCGAGGAGCTGCCGGTGACTCCGACGGACGCCCTGCTGGTGTGGCTGCGGGTGTACGCCTTTGAGCAGCTGTGGAGCTTCAGCGCCGCAGAGCTGAATAAGTCGGTGGCGGCGGTATGGCCGGATATCAAGCTCTTTGCCGCCGACAAGCCCATCTCCGTCAGTACCGAGACCGAGGAGCAGAAGGCAGAGGAGGTCCCTGCGCCCAATCTCTTCGGCCGCCTGCTCCACGCGGTGTTCCCTGACCACCTGAACGTGGCTTTCGTCAATGAGTACACCCCCGAGGAGAGCGACTGGGTCCATGCCCACGATCTTGGCAGGCAGTACCTGGAGGCGATGATGGGGGATAAGGTGACTGTCCAGGTATACAGTGGCGTCCAATCCGGCGAAATGGCTGAGAAGGCCATGCAGGAGGCTGCCGGGAGCGGCGTCCAGGTGATTTTTGCCACTACGCCGACGCTCATCAGCGCCTGCCGGAAGCTGGCGGCCAAGTATCCCGGCATCCGCATTCTCAACTGCTCCGCCTCCATGCCCTATGCCGGTGTGCGGACCTATTACAGCCGGATTTATGAGGGGAAATTCATCACCGGCGCCATTGCCGGAGCCATGAGCCGGGACGGGGAAATCGGGTACGTGGCCTCCAACCCCATTTTCGGCGTACCCGCCAGCATCAACGCCTTTGCCCTGGGGGCCCGGCTGACCAATCCGCGGGCCCGGATCAGACTGAAATGGTTCTGCGTGGAGGAGGATGCCATGAGAGCCCTGGCCTCCCAGGGGGTAGAGGTCATTTCCAACCGGGATATTCCTTCTCCGGACCGGATCGGAGAGCCCTGGGGCCTGTGCCAGGCGGAGCCGGACGGCACGCTGCACTCGCTGGCTTCCCCTTACTGGCACTGGGGCAACTTCTATGTCAAGCTGGTGCGCAGCATCTTCAGCGGCGGCTGGGACGAGCTGAACGTCCAGGAGGAGGAGCGGGCAGTAAACTATTGGTGGGGCATGAGCAGCCGGACGGTGGATGTGCTGCTCAGTCCGGATCTGCCTGCCGGGGTGGCGCAGCTGGTCCAGATACTCCGCAAGGGAATTATTGACGGGTCCATTGAACCATTCCGCCGCCCCATCCGCTCCCAGGACGGTCAGGTGCGCAATGACGGAGAGAAGTGGTTCTCCCCTGAAGAGATCCTCCATATGGACTGGCTGTGCGAGGGCGTGGAGGGGAGCATTCCCGCCTACGACCAGCTGCTGCCCGTATCCCGCACGCTCGTCCGGCTGCAGGGGGTGTACCGGGATCAGATCCCGCCGGAGAAAGAAGGCACGATGCTGTGAAGATCCTTCTTGTCTCTGATAAAGAGAGTCCCTACTACTGGGACTACTACCAACCGGGGCGGCTGTCGGACATCGACCTCATTATTGCCTGCGGTGATTTGAAGTCCCAGTATCTGTCCTTTTTGGTCACCATGGGCCGGGCCCGGGTGCTGTATGTCCACGGCAACCATGACCAGACCTATGAGCGCTGCCCCCCGGAGGGGTGCGAGTGCATCGAGGATAAGATTGTGACGGTGAACGGCCTGCGCATTCTGGGACTTGGGGGCTGTCCGGTTTACAGCGGCGGGCCCCACCAGTACACGGAGAGCCAGATGATCCACCGGATCCGGAAGCTTTGGTTTCGCCTCTGGCGGGCCAAGGGGGTGGACATCGTGGTTACCCATTCTCCCGCCCAGGGCTACGGGGACGGGGAGGACTATGCTCACCGGGGGTTTGAATGCTTTCTTCCTTTTCTGGATAAATATAAACCGCGGTATTTGATCCACGGGCATGTGCATCTCAATTATGGGGCGGACAGGCCCCGGATGCTCCAGCGGGGAGAGACGACGATCATCAACGCCTACGAGCGGTATATTCTTGAAATTCCGGATAAGGTGTAAGAACCTGTATTCATCATCGGGGAATGCCGGAAGGGCGGGGATTCTTCTCGTCAGACAAGGAGATTTTCCCGTGAAGCGCCGCTTTTAGCGCTAAGCCCGCCGCAGGCGGGCCCACGGGCGGGGCATGAATGAGGCGATCCGGGCAGAACCGGAACCGCCCACAAGGCGGGCAAAAGAGGAAACCGCCGCAGAAAATCCTGCGGCGGTTCTTTTTTTAGATACCGTGCTGATAGTTATAGGCTCCGCACAGGGCGTTGGCGTTTTTGATGATAATATGCATTGCGACAAAGGGACCAATGCCGCAGGCCAGTAAGCCGACCAGATACCACAGCAGTACGGTGGTGCCGTTCTCCTGGAAATTCAGCCCATACCGGGGAGCGTTCTCCGCCAGACGGTTGCCCAGGGAATAGTACCAATATATTCCGTAGAAGCCGCAGGTAATCATACTCAGCAGAATCAGCTTGATGAGACCGGCGGTGGATTTGCCGTCCCCGGCGCAGACCGCGTTGACATCCCGGGCCAGGGCATAGATGAAGTACCAGCCGTAAATACCGCAGGTAATGAAGGTTAACAGAATGTAGGCAATCAGGCTCCGGTCTGCTTTCGGCCGGAAGGGGGCGTAGCCCTGGGGCGGCGGGGGTGTCTGACCGTACTGGGGACCGCCGCCGGGACCGGGCTGCTGGTACTGGGGATTGCCGTACTGGTTGTACTGCGTATACTGCGCCTGCTGTTGGGCCGCGCTGCGGGCTGCGCGCTCCGCTTTGGCGTTCTGAGCGGCCTGAGAAGCCTGGGCGCCCACCTCGCCGGCAGTCTGCTGGAAGGAATGGAGGGCTTCCTGAACATCCAGCTTCAAGTCATCCGCAGTTTTGCCCATGAGCGGGAACTCACCCAGTACAAAGCGCTCGATGGCGTACACGCCGGCGACGGCCACCGCAACACCCAGGACAGCCAGAATAAAGCCGCCGAAATAGTGGCCAAAGCCGCCGGGATAAATCACCAGGCTGACGATTGTGGAGAGCAGGCGCACGGCCAAAAAGCCGGCACCGCCAACAGCCAGACAGACCAGCAGGCCGTCAGAGGTCCGCTCGTTCCGCTTGAAGGCAATCAGCGCGCAGACAATGGCCATAGCTGCCAGCATGACGGCGGCCAGCGCGTTCAGACCCACGATCCGGATGGTACCGAACACACCTGCCCAGCCGATCTGGAAAATTCCGCTCAGCGCGCCAAACAGATACCGCACGGCCAAGCCGCCGCACACTGCCATGCAGACGGCGGCGAATACCGTCAGGACCATGGCGCTGCCGGAGGCAGGAGTTGTCTGCCCCGGGTAGGGGGCGCCCTGCTCCTGTGCCGCGCCGCAGGAATTACAGAAGGCGGCTCCCGGCGCGAGATCCGCGCCGCATTTCCAACATTTCATTTTTGATTATTTCTCCCTTCATTTCGTGTAGCGGCGATCAAAGCAATGATTATTGCCGTTTCGCCGCTGATTGGTGCCGGCATTTCCGGCTTGGACGGAAGCGTATCCGCAATGCAGACCTTGATAATATGTCCTGCGTACCGCTCAAGACCGTCCTTACTGAGAATCTGCGTTTACAGGCGCTGAACGCTGTCTGGCCTGGCCTTTTTACCGCCCTGCCGCTCTCTGCTGAGGATGGAAAAGGTCCCGTGGCTGGTGCGGCGGGCCGGATATGTGCGTTGCCGGCACGATCATATGCCTGTACTCGTTGTATGCCTGGGCCTGCTGGGATTCGCAATTCTTGACCGGGTACATGTTTCATCTCCTTTCTTCCTGCGAAGGGCCGGCGGCCCGGGTAGATTGTAATATGGAATTGAGCATCATATGACGTGGACAACACAAAAGTAAAGAGCATCATAGGATCATCGCTGGGATGCGGAATGACGCTTTGTGCCTGGAGCCGGACGGGAGTGGGAGACAAGGTGTTTCCGTTTATGATCCGGAGGCCAGGATGCCGGAAAGCAGACGGCCGATCAGTCCCCGGGAGGGCTGAAAGACAACTACCGGATCCTTCAGATACAGGAGGCGGACAAGATACACCAATAAAAACAGCGTACACACGATGCCCATACTCCAGCAGAAAACACGCCGGGGAATCCGGCGCTGAAAGAACAGCAGTGCTGCCACAGGGGCCGGCAGCCAGAACAGTGGATGATAGGCAATGGCCCCCGCCAGGTTCCCTCCCAGCAGGGACAGCCACGCACGGCTCATGCCGCAGCCTGCACAGGAAATCCCCGTGAGATACAAGATGGGACAGGTTACGCCCAGAGATTCGATTACGATGTAAAAGAGGACAATTGCCGCCAGGGGGCGCAGGTCTTTGGTTTGCATGGAATGGTCCACCCTCCTGTCCGGGCTCACTCCCTATGGCGGGAATTATTTTCTTTATGTTACCATGTTTCATGGGGTTTTGCAAGGAGAAATTCGGCTTTTTTCGCGGTGAACGGAGGTGTGGAGCCCGCAGGCTCTGTTTGCTGAAAATAAGAAAAATTCATAAACTCTTAAAGAACCCATAGGATTTCCCTGGTAAAATACAGAATCTCAGAGGCTTTGCCGCCGCCTGTGAAATGCCGGAGCGCCAGCGGTGGACAAGCATGGAAATCTGTGGTATACTATAACAATCGTCAGAATTTCCGGCAAAGGTTCAGGGCTCCCAATGGCATGTGGCTTTGCTGCCGCCTTTGGCGGGCGTCAGTCCGCCGGCACCCCGCCTTGCCCTGTGCCGTTTGCCCGCTCTTCCTTTTTGCTGCGGATTCTGAAGACTGCTATACACTTCACCATATGACATGGATGGGAAAGGAGGCGCCTATGCGAATTGACGTGCTGGGCGTTGGCTTTGACAATATGACGGTAGAGCAGGCGGTGGCCGAGGGCGTGCGCCTGCTGAATACTCCGGGAGCCCACTACGCGGTGACTCCCAACCCCGAGATCGTGGAGGTCTGCCGGGAGGACGGGGACGCACGGGAGGCTGTCAACGGCGCGGACCTGGTGCTGGCCGATGGCATCGGCATCGTTTACGGCGCAAAGATGCTGGGGACGCCCTTGAAGGGCCGTGTCACCGGCATCGGCTTTGCCCAGGAGCTGATGGCGCGGATGGCGGAGAACGGCAAGCGTCTGTTCCTGCTGGGCGCAAAGCCCGGCGTAGCGGAAAAGGCGGCGGAAAATCTCCGGCGGCAGTATCCCGGCCTGGCCGTGGCGGGGACCCACGACGGCTATTTCCGGGAGGACCAGCCGGTAATCGAGGCTATCCGGGCCAGCGGCGCGGATGCGGTCTTTGTCTGCCTGGGCGCGCCCAAGCAGGAAAAATGGATGCGGGAGAATGGAGAGGCCACCGGGGCTCATCTGCTGGTGGGGCTGGGCGGCTGCCTGGATGTGTTCTCCGGCGAGGTCCAGCGGGCTCCGGAAATTTTTCAGAAACTGGGGCTGGAGTGGCTTCACCGGTTGGTGAAGAACCCCGGCCGTATCGGCCGGATGATGAAGCTGCCCTTGTTTCTGGTCCACGTGGCGGGGGAGAAGAGGAAGAAGAAATGAAGGGAAAGCTTATCGTATTAGAGGGCACCGACGGTACGGGCAAGACCACCCAGGTCGGCCTCATGGCCCAGCGCCTGGAAGGGGCGGGCGTCCCTTTCCGGCAGGTGAAGTTTCCCCGGTACGGCAGTCCCTTCGCCGCGCCGGTGGAGCGGTATTTGCAGGGGGATTTGGGGAAAAGGCCCGGGGACGTGAGCGCCTATGCCGCCTCCACCCTGTACGCCGTGGACCGCTACGCCTCCTACCGGCAGGAGTGGCGGGAGGAGTATGAGGGCGGGAAGCTGATCCTGGCGGACCGCTACACCACCTCCAATGCTGTTCATCAGGCCCCCAAGCTGCCGGAAGAGGAGCGGTGGACCTATCTGAACTGGCTCTTCGATCTGGAATACAACCGCCTGGCTCTGCCGGAACCGGATCTGATGATCTATCTGGACCTTCCGGCGGAGATCTCTGCGCAGATGCTTCGCCTCCGCCAGGAGGCAACCCACACAAAGGCCGACATCCATGAGCAGGACGGGGCCTACCTCCGTGCCTGCCGGGAGAGTGCCCGGGATATCGCGGGACGGCTGGGCTGGAAGGTGGTGGACTGCTCCCGGGCGGGCGCAATGCGCACGCCGGAGGACATCCATGAGGAGTTGTGGGCGCTTGTCCAGCCTCTGACAAAATGCGGAGGGGACGGGAGCGCATAAGCGCCCCGCCCCCTCCGGCAGGCTGGACTATGTACCTCAGCAGCATCCGCACCCGCAGTTGTTGTTGCAGCATCCACACCCGCAGTTATTGTTGCAGCAGCATCCGCAGTTGTTCCCGCTGCCGTTTCCGTTGCCGCAGCCGCCTCCGCAGCAGCACAGGAGGATGATAATCAGAATGATCCACAGGCAGCCGCCGTCGTTCCCGTTGTTCCACATAGTTTTGTTTCACCTCGCTTTTCAATCTGAACCATACTATGTGGGCGGGAAGGAAAATGCAGCTTGGCCGAAAAAATTTTTTGCGCGGAGCTTTCCGCGCCCAACCCACAAAAGGGAGGACATGAGTCCATGAACCAAGACGACCGCTACAGAACTACCAGCTGGGACGGCGACGAGGTCGCCCGCCGGAGCGGGGAGCATCCCCACAGAGACCCCGGTCCCGCAGGGGACCGTCCGCCCCGGAGCGCCGGCGCGGATCAGGGCGCTTCCAGAAGCACCGCCCCCGCCAAAAAGAAGAAACGGCGGAAAAAACGTACCAACCCCCTGCTGGCCATCCTCCTCTGGCTGGCTATCGTGGCCACCAGCTCCGCCATCTTCGCCGGGGTGGGCTGGATGCTGGCCAACGATTTTGCCGCCTTGAACAAGCCGCCTATGGAGACCAGCTTCCAGGTCACCGAGGACTTCATCACCGAGGTGACGCAGGAGAAGCAGGAGGACGGCTCCGTCAAGGAGGTCACCCACTACGATATGGAGAAGGTGGCCGCGGAGCTGAAGAAGGCGGGGCTCATCGAGTATGAGTGGTTCTTCCGCCTGTTCGCCTGGTTCTACCACGCGGAGACCAAGCTGAACACCGGCACCTTCACTCTGAACACGGAGATGGACTATATGGCCCTCATCCGCAGTATGCGCACCACCGGCGGCAAGACGGAGACGGTGGAGCTGACCATCCCCGAGGGCTACAGCGTCAAGCAGATCATCGAGCTGATGGCGGAGAACGGCGTGGGCACCGTGGAGAAGCTCACGGACACCGCCGCTAACTACAAGTTTGAGAACTACGTCTTTGTGGACAACGACAACCTGGGCGACGCCAGCCGGCTGGAGGGCTACCTGTTCCCGGATACCTACGAGTTCTACGTGGGCGCCCGGCCGGAGCTGGCTTTCAACTCTATGCTCAGCAACTTCAACAAGAAGGTCTACGGCAACGACGAGCTGGAGGAGCTGTACGAGGCCTCCGCCTATCCCTTCGAGGAGATCATCACCATTGCCTCCCTGATCGAGAAGGAGACCGACGGCTCCGACCGGTCCAACATTTCCTCGGTCATCCGCAACCGTCTGGAAAACGAGGGGGAGACCGGGCATTTGCTCCAGATCGACGCCGCCCTGGTCTACGCCGCCGGACGGCCCATCACCCAGGCGGACTACACCTCTCTGGACAGTCCCTACAACCTCTACCAGCACACCGGACTGCCTCCTACGCCCATTTCCAACCCCGGCCTGGCCTCCATCAAGGCGGCTCTGAGCCCGGCGGAGACCAATTACTATTTCTATGTCCTGAATCCCGAGACCAAAAAGCACGTGTTCAGCGAGACCCTGAACCAGCACAACAAAGCGGTTGCCGAGGCGTCCGAGGCCGCTGCCAGGATTGCCGCCGCGGGCGAGGGGAACTAAGCGATATGGGGGAGAGAAAAAAGCCGGAGCTGCTGTGTCCTGCCGGGGACATGGAGCGGCTGCGGATGGCGGTACTCTACGGCGCGGACGCAGTGTACCTGGCGGGAGAGAGCTTCGGGATGCGCTCCTTCGCAGGGAATTTCTCCCGGGAGGAGCTTCCGCAGGCTGTGGAATTTGCCCACAGCCGTGGAGTCCGGGTTCACGTGACGGTGAACACCATGCCCCGGAACGGGGAGGTGGAAAGGCTGCCGGAGTGGCTGGAGTTTTTGGACGGCGCGGGGGTGGATGCGCTGATTGCGGCGGATCTGGGGACCTTCACCCTGGCGGGGCGGTACGCCCCCCGGTGTGAGCGCCACGTCTCCACCCAGGTCAGCGTGGCCAACTATGCCGCCGCCCGGGCGTGGTACGACCTGGGGGCGAAGCGGGTCATCCTGGCCCGGGAGCTGAGTCTGGAGGAGATTCGGACAATCCGGTCCAAAACGCCGGAGGATCTGGAGCTGGAGGCCTTTGTTCACGGGGCCATGTGCGTCAGCTACAGCGGGCGGTGCCTGCTCTCGAACTATATGACCGGGCGGGACAGCAACCGGGGCGCCTGCGCCCAGCCCTGCCGCTATCAATACTACCTTATGGAGGAAAAACGGCCCGGGGAATATTTCCCTGTATTCGAGGACGGGGCGGGGACCTATATCATGAACTCCCGGGATATGTGCATGATCGATCACCTGGACGATCTGGCGGAGGCGGGCCTCAGCAGCCTGAAGATCGAGGGCCGGGCCAAGAGCGCCTATTATGCCGCTATTGTCACCGGCGCTTACCGCCATGTCCTCGACGATGTCTGGGCGGGACGTCCCGCCGATCCCGTCTGGCGGGATGAGGTGGAGAAGGTCAGCCACCGGCATTACGCTGCGGGGTTCTACTATGGCCCGCCGGGACAGTATTATGAGAATGCCCGGTATATCCGTGAATGGCAGGTGGTGGCCCTGGTGACGGAATGCGCTCCCGACGGCACGGCCACACTGACGCTGCGCAACAAATTCCGGGAGGGGGACACGCTGGAGGCGGTGGGGCCCGACCTGAAGCCCTTTGCCTTTCAGGCGGAGGCCATCGAGGACGGGGAAGGACTGCCGGTGACGGAGCCGAAGACACCCCGGATGGTTCTCAGGATGAAGCTCCCGCAGCAGGTCCCCGCCTGGAGCATCCTGCGCATTGAGCGGGATTTGTCGGCGAAATCGTGAGAAGCGTCCCCGGGCACAAAACAGAAAGGAGCGGCTCCCCTATGAAAAAGATAAAATTGCCATGGAAGATACTCCTTGGTGTAATGGCACTCCTGTTGGCAGCAGTCCTGGGCTATCTCATCTACGTCTTTGCCGCCTACTACAGGGTGGAGGACAACCAGACGCTCACCGTGGAAACGGCGGGGGATTCCGCCGGCGGGGCCGTCTCCGCCGGGGAGCTGTACCGCGCCGCCTCTTATAACATCGGCTTTGGAGCCTACAGCAACGACTACAGCTTCTTTATGGACGGAGGTAAGGAGAGCCGCGCCCGCTCGCCGGAGGCGGTCAGGGAAAATGTCACCGGCGCCATGGAAACGGTGAAGGCCATCGCTCCCAATTTCCTCTTCCTGCAGGAGGTGGATGTGGACGGGACCCGCAGCTACCATATCAACGAGCTGGACCTGGTGAGCGCGGCGCTGGAGGGGCTGTTCCAGAGCTGGACCTTTGCCCAGAACTATGACAGCCCCTATCTCTTCTGGCCCCTGCTGGAGCCCCACGGGGCCAACCGGGCGGGGCAGGCCACTTACGCGGCCTTCCCCATCACCTCGGCGGTACGCCGACAGCTGCCCATTGAGGACGGCTTCATGAAGCTGGTGGACTGTGACCGGTGCTACTCCGTCCAGCGTATCCCTATGGCGGACAGGGAGGGGGAGCTGGTGCTGTATAATCTGCACCTCTCAGCCTACACCTCCGACGGAGTTATCGCGGAGGAGCAGCTGGAGATGCTGTTTGCCGACATGCTGTCGGAGTATGAACAGGGCAACTATACCATTGCCGGAGGAGATTTCAACAAGGATCTGCTGGGCAATTCCTCGGAAATCTTCGGCGTGTCCGGTCCGGCCTATACCTGGGCTCAGCCCATTCCCGCCTCCCTGGTGCCGGAAGGGCTGTCCATGATCGCCCCCTTTGACGAGGAGAACCCCGCAGCCTCCTGCCGGAACGCGGACCGGCCCTACGGGCCGGATAATTACCGGGTTACAGTGGACGGATTCATTGTTTCCGCCAACGTGGAGGTCCGGAAGGCCCGGGTTTGGGAAACCGGCTTCCGGTGGAGCGATCATAATCCGGTGTATATAGACTTTATATTACAGTAGGTATACCTGCGTGGATTTTGCGCCGGTGGAAACAGTGAACCGGGCCGGGTGGAATCTGCGCCAGGCGAGGCGCCGTCCCAGCGCGGGCTGCCGTCCGGGCAGGGGCGGATTGGGATAAGATGCCTTCATAAACTGAGCGGACCATCCGGGCGGATGGCCCGCTTTTTTCCGGGACAAGGGACCGGGAACGACAAAATCCCCTCCGGGACAGGGATTATACTATAGTCAAAGCACTTGAAAAGAATCAAACGGATTCTTTTCGCGTCTGCGGCGCTGTATGCCGCAGGGGATCGCACGGCGGTCTCTGCTGAAGGCTTCACAGTCAACAGAAGCATGCGCAGCACACCGGCGGTACCTTGGACCGCCGGCTGGAAAAGCGTACGCTGCGCTTTCAAGTGCGCTGGCTATATGTCTCTCCAAAGGGGGTACGACCATGGTGGTTTATTTGGACAGTATTTTCCTGCTCAACAGCGCAGCTGATGCCGCGGCCCTGTATGCCACGGCCCGTCTCTCAGGTCTTCCGGCGGCCGGAAGACGGCTGGCGGCGGCTGCGCTGCTGGGGGGTACATATGGGGCGCTGTGCGCCCTGCCGGGATGGGGGATGCTCTCGTCCCTCCCGGCGCAGGCTTGTGCGGCGGCGGGGCTGGTACGGCTTGCCTTTGGGCGGCGTGAGGGATTCCTGCGGAGAGTGCTGCTGTTCTTTCTGCTCTCCTGCTCTCTGGCCGGGGCGCTGATGGCCGGAGCGAGGCTTCTGCAGGAGCGGGGCGGCGCTCTGACAGGGCTGGATTGGCGGATCTTCCTCCTGGCGGGAGGAGGCTGTTTCCTGCTGCTCTCGGTGGTTTTCCGGGGCGGGGCGCGCCACAGCGCGGCGGGGCAGCTGCGCCGCTGCCGGATCTTCCGCCGGGGCCGGGAGGCGGAGCTGACCGCCCTGCTGGACACCGGCTGCACGCTCACGGACGGACTGTCCGGCGCGCCGGTACTTACGGTCCACTGGGCGGCGCTGGAGTCTCTGTGGACGCCGGAAGAGCGGGTTGTGCTTTCCCGGCTGGAAAGTGAAGGCGCCGCCCGCTGCCTGGAGCGGCTGGGGGGCGGCTTCCGGCTTCTCCCTTACCGGGCTGTGGGCGTCCGCAGCGGACTGCTGCTCTGCTTCAAGGCGGACCGGGCGGAGCTGGAGGGGCGGTCCCTGGGGGCTGTCACCGTGGCTCTCTCTCCCACTCCCGTGTCCGACGGCGGCGGCTACGCCGCCCTCTGGGGCGGAGAGGAAGGAAAGGAGGCGGAGAACTATGCCGCGTAAAGCGCTGGCCCTGCTCCGCAGGCTGCTGGAAGGGCTGGGACTGTTTCGGCCCGGAAAGATTCAGTACATCGGAGGCAGCGATACTCTGCCCCCGCCCCTGAGCCGGGAGGAGGAGGCGGAGGTCCTGGCCCGCCTGGACGCCGGAGAGGAGGAGTCCCGGCAGATCCTCATTGAGCGCAACCTCAGGCTGGTGGTCTACATTGCCCGTCGCTTTGAGAACACGGGCATCAACATTGAGGATCTGATTTCCATTGGCACCATCGGCCTCATCAAGTCCGTCAATACCTACCGGACGGATAAGAACATCAAGCTGGCCACATACGCCTCCCGGTGCATCGAAAATGAAATCCTCATGTATCTCCGGAAAAACGCCGCTCAGCGGGGAGAGGTCAGTCTGGACGAACCCCTCAACACCGATTGGGATGGAAATGAGCTGCTTCTCAGTGATGTTCTGGGAACGGACTCTGATACGGTCATGCGTCCTATCGAGGACGATGTGGACCGTCAGCTCCTTTCCGCGGCCATCGCCAAGCTGGAGGAGAGGGAGCGGGAGATCATCACCCTCCGCTTCGGCCTGGGCGGCGGCCGGGAGCAGACCCAGAAGGAGGTTGCTGACCGGCTGGGAATCTCCCAGTCTTATATTTCCCGATTGGAAAAGAGGATCATCAGCCGCTTAAAGAAGGAAATTTTGAAGATGAGCTGAAAAAACTCCGAAAGCACTGCTTTCGGAGTTTTTTGCTGTGTGTCAAAAAGAGGCTATGCCGCTTTTTTGAGTGAAGGGCCGTCATATTGTATTTGCCGCCTGCGGGCGGCAAACTCTTGCGGAGGGACTTTTCGCTCTCTGCCGGTCTTTCAAAGGCTGCACAGCGCCGCCCGGATCACCCCACCGCCGCGCCGGACAGCGCGGCCAGGTACCGCTCGTTCGCTTTCCCCCAGTCGATCAGGGAGAACCAGTCCTCCACATAGGCTGCCTTGTCAAAGTGGTTCATAGGCAGATAGGCGTGTTCCCACATATCCAGAATGAGCAGAGGCGATACCGATGCCAGAGGCACCACGTCATTGTTCTCCGTGGTGGAGATATGTACGCCCCGGTCCCCCTCCGCCGCCAGCCAGACCCACCCGGAACCGATAATGCTCTCCGCCGCCTCTGTGAGCAGCTGCTGAAACCGGTCCATGGACCCGTAAGAGGCGGAGATGGCCTCCGTCAGGCGGTTGAAGGGCGGCGCGCCCGCCTTGCAGGCAATGCCATCGAAAAATAGCTGGTGGTTGTATACCGCCCCGGCGGCGCTCTTCAGCCTGTTCAGCTGGGCGGCGGGCAGGTTAAAGTCCTCCGACACCAGCTGGCGCAGGCTCCGGTCCGTCAGCCGGTGGCGCACCACCAGCCGGTTCAGCTCGTAGACCGCTTCGGCGTAGTATTTGTCGTGATGGTAGTACAGCGTGTTGGCGTCGCACCGGGGGACCAGCCCGACGTAGCTGTAGGGCAGCTCGGACACCTCGAAGGGAAAGTATTGCTCCATACCGAACCTCCTTTGCGCATGGTATCCCAGTATATGAGCGGAAAGGAGGTCCGGTGCTGCCGTCAGGGCTGCTTGCCGATATAGGCCAAGATGCCGCCGTCCACATAGAGGACGTGGCCGTTGACGAAATTGGAAGCGTCGGAGGCCAGGAACACCGCCGGGCCCGCCAGATCCTCCGGGTCGCCCCAGCGGCCCGCCGGGGTCTTGGCGATGATGAACTGGTCGAAGGGATGACGGCTGCCGTCCGGCTGGCGCTCCCGGAGGGGCGCGGTCTGGGGGGTGGCAATGTAGCCGGGGCCAATGCCGTTGCACTGGATGTTGGCCGCGCCGTACTCGGAGCAGATGTTCCGGGTGAGCATCTTCAGTCCGCCCTTGGCGGCGGCGTAGGCGGAAACCGTCTCACGGCCCAGCTCGCTCATCATGGAGCAGATGTTGATAATCTTCCCGTGACCCTTCTTCAGCATCCCGGGGATGACGGCCTTGGCGCAGATGAAGGGGCCTACCAGGTCAATGTCCACCACCTGCCGGAATTCCTCCGCGCTCATCTCCGCCATGGGGATGCGGCGGATGATGCCCGCGTTGTTGAACAGGATGTCCACGCCGCCAAGATCGGCCTCGATCTTGGCGACCAACTCCTTCACCTGGACCTCGTCGGTGACGTCGGCGATGTAGCCCTTGGCGTCAACGCCCTTGGCGGCGTAATCCGCCAGAGCCTTGCCCAGATGCTCCTGGCTGCGGCAGTTGAAGGCGATCTTCGCCCCCGCGTTCGCCAGGGCCTCCGCCATGGCGAAGCCGATGCCGTAGGCCCCGCCGGTCACCAGGGCGGTCTTGCCCTCCAGGGAAAACAATTTCTGCATATCCATACCGTTTTTCCTCACTTTCAGCGCAGTTCCGTGATGGGAATGTTATCCATGTCGTCGAAGGCCTGGTTCTCGCCGCCCATGGCCCAGATGAAGGTGTAGCTGCCCGTGCCGCAGCCGCAGTGGATGGACCAGGAGGGGGAGATGACCGCCTCATAGTTCTGCATGACGATGTGCCGGGTCTCCTGGCCCTGGCCCATCATGTGAAAGACCACGTTGCCCTGGGGGATGTTGAAGTATGTGTAGATCTCCATCCGGCGCTCATGGGTGTGGGCGGGCATGGTGTTCCACACGCTGCCGGGGGACAGCTGGGTCAGGCCCATGGACAGCTGGCAGGTGGGCAGTACATCCGGATGGATAAACTGGTTGATGACCCGGGCGTTGGCGGTCTCCGCCGCGCCGCAGGGGCGCTTGGCGGCGTCGTCAAATTTCAGCAGCCGGGTCTCGTAGCTTCGGTGGGCGGGGGCGGACACCAGATAGAACCGGGCGGGATCTTCGGCACTGTCGCTGGCGAAGACCACGTCCTTTGCCCCCATGGTGATATACAGGCAGTCCTCAAAGCCCAGATTGTGCTTCTCTCCGTCCACGGTGATGGAGCCGGGGCCGCCCAGGTTGAACACGCCGGCTTCCCGGCGCTCCAGGAAGAAGCTGGTGCCGAAGTTGGCCCACACATCGATGCCCTGGTCGATGGGGACCTCCTTGGTCACGGGCATGATGCCCAGCACCACCATGCGGTCCACATGGGAGTAGGTGGCCTTCACCTGGTCGGGCTGGTAGAGGTCCTCAATGAGGAACTCCTTCCGGAGCTCCTCGGTGGTGTAGCGCTTGACGTCGCTGGGGTTGGTGGAATAACGGATATCCATCTCATTACCATCCTTTTTTCATATTAAAACAGTTTTTTCTGGTTTTCACCACTTTGCCTCCCGGTCAGGACAGTGCATGTCTATCCGGGCGGCGCGCATCTCCACGTAGCAGCCGCACTGCATACAGGTGCCGGACTCCAGGCTCCCGCAGGCCTTGCAGGCCTGGAGCCGGGTTTCATAGACATCGTCGGGGGTGCGCTTTTTGGGCGGCATGGTCTCCCGGTAGAACTTCACGCTCTCGTAGTAGCTGTTTTCCCCGGTCATCTCCCGCAGGAGGCACCGGCGGCACCGGCTGGCCCCGCTCACGCGGGCTTTACCTGGAACGCCGCCACGCAGCAGGGAGGCAGGCTGGCCTTGAAGCCGTCCTCCGTCAGCCGGACGTCCTCCATCTGGACAGGCCGGACGTTTTCCGGTGCGCCGAAGGTGTTGTGTGCGCCCGCCGGACCGGCCAGCACCCGGCCCGTGACCCGTTCGATCTTTCCCAGACCGGCCAGCGCGCAGTCCAGCTCCGTTCCCCGGGCATCGTCCAGATTGGCGGCGGTGACCAGCACCGTGCCGTCCGGGGCCTGGCTGGCGGAGATGTGGAGTCCGGGGACCCGGTCCTCCCCGTCCGCACCGGTGAGGGAGGTCTCTACATAGCTCTCCAGCTGGCGGGCGTCCTGATGGTCCTTATACATCTCGAAGACGTGGTAGGTGGGGGTCAGCAGCATCCGGTCCCCTTCGGTGAGGACCATGGCCTGCAGTACGTTCACCAGCTGGGCAATGTTGGCCATCACCACAGTGTCGCAGTGGTCATTGAAGATGTTCAGGCTCACGGCGGCCACCAGCGCGTCCCGCATGGTGTTCTGCTGGTAGAGGAAGCCCGGATTGGTCCCCGGCTCCACGTCGAACCAGGTGCCCCACTCGTCCACGATCAGCCCCACCTTCCGGTCTCCCTGGTAGTGGCGGATGATCCGGGAGTGGTTCTCCACCAGCTCCTCCATGCGCAGGGCCTTCCGCAGAGTGGCGAAGTATTCCGTCCGGCTGAAATCCAGGGCGCTGCCCTTATGCTCCCAGACGTTGGGGACGGTGTAGTAGTGGAAGCTCACCGCGTCCACAAATCCGCCGGCGATCTCCATCAGCACGCGGGTCCAGTGGTAATCGTCCGCGTTGGCCCCGGAGGCGATCCGGTAGGGCTGGCGGGTTTCATCATAGGCGCGGAGGTAGGTGGCGTACTGGCGGCACAGGTCGGCGTAGAACTGGGGACGCATATTGCCGCCGCAGCCCCAGGTCTCGTTGCCGATGCCCCAGTATTTCACGTGCCAGGGCTCCTCTCTGCCGTTGGCCCGGCGCAGGTCCGCCATGGGGGACTGCCCGCCCATGTTGCAATACTCTACCCAGTCGGAGAACTCCTGGACGGTGCCGCTGCCCACGTTGCCGGAGAGGTAGGGCTCGCACCCCAGCTGGCGGCACAGCTCCAGAAACTCATGGGTGCCGAAGGAGTTGTCCTCCGTGACGCCGCCCCAGTTGGTGTTGACGATCTTTTTACGGCTCTCCCGGGGGCCGATGCCGTCCTGCCAGTGGTAGGTGTCGGCAAAGCAGCCGCCGGGCCAGCGCAGCACGGGGATACGCAAAGCCCGCAGGGCCTGGACCACGTCCGTGCGCATCCCGTTTTCGTTGGGGATGCCGGAGCCCTCGCCCACGTAGACGCCGTTGTAGATGCAGCGCCCCAGGTGTTCCGCGAATTGGCCGTAAATATTCCGGTTGATGACGCCTTTGGACCGGTTGGCGTTGATGACTGCCTTTGACATAGTGGTTTCTCCTTGTTTTCTGTTTTGAGTTTTCGCTTACAGAACCAGCTCGGCATTCAGCATCTGGTTCCGCTTGCGGTATTGGGACGGCGACATGCCGATGTGCTTTTGGAAAACGCGGTTGAACTGGGAAAAGCTGGCGAAGCCGCAGGACAGGGCCGCCTCGGTGATGGGAATGCGGGTATTGATGAGCAGGGACTGGATATTCCGTACCCGGGTCATCTGGATGTAGTCCGTGAGGGTGAAGCCGGTGACATCCTTGAACTGGTGGGAGAGATAGCAGCTGCTGATGTAGAATTTCTGGGACAGGGTGTCCAGGGAGAGGTCCTCGGAGTAATGGGCGTGGATGTAGCTGGTGACGGAGTAGATCTTTTTCTCCATGGGGGACATTTCGGATTTGTTGGTGTACTGGTTGCGCCCCTGATTCAGGAACAGCAGGGTCAGAAATTCCGTGAATTTCAGGTGAATAATCAGATCCCGCATGGAGTCCGTTTTGGGCGCCAGGAGAAAGATGTCGTTGAGCTTGCTGAACATCTTTTTCTGAAGGTCCGCGTCGAAGCGGAAGATGGGGACTTCCCGGTGGAAGATACCCAGCAGGCGCTCGTACTCGTTGGACAGGCCCGTCACATTCCGCGGAAGGTTGAATTGAATAATCAGCCGCTTGCAGGGATCTCCCGGCGGGTACTGGGACCGGTGAAGTACATTGGGCGGGATGCCGATGATGTCGAAGGTCTCCATATCGTAGGGCTTGCCCTCCAGGATATGCCTGGTATTGGGCCCCATCATGACGCACAGCTCATAAAAGGTGTGGAAGTGCTGGAACTGCATGTTCTTGTCTTCCGTACGCACATCGTAATCAAAGAAGTAGAACAGGGTGTCGTTCTCCCCGTTGACACGGATGAAATATCTGTCCTGATACAGAAATAGATTATGTAAGAGCATGGGCCGTCATCCCTCTTCCAGGCGGAAGCCCCGGCAGTCCTCGCAGCAGCATGGGGCGTCCTGCAGAAGGCCCATTGTTCCGTCCTCATGGAAAGCGCAGTTCCGGAAGACAGTACGGGAGGCGTTCTTCGCGTATACCCAGCAGGATTTTTTTTCCGTGCAGGCCGGTCCGGCGCAGGGGCGCAGGTCGTGGAGGCCCGTCTCGTAGTCCGTGGCCCGGCGCAGGCGGAGGGACACGCCGTCAAAGGTGACGCCGGAGATCCCGCCGGGCTCCTCCGCGTACAGCAGGATGCCGTTCTCGGCGGTGCAGAAGATGTTGCCGAAGCGTATATCCCGGACGGCTCCCGGCTCCGTCTCCTCCCCGCGCCGGAGGACCGTGATGGCAATGGGCTCCCCGTTTCCCCAGAATACGTCCGGGTGAAACAGGCGGGTGTCAATGGCGAGGTTCTGGAAGATCACATTCTCAACGCACCCCCGGTCCCGGAGCTGGAGAGAGATGCCCCGGTTGGAGCGGCTGATGACGCAGTTCTCTACGATGATATTGCGGAAGCTGTCCTCGCTTTCGCTGCCGAATTTGATGGCGGCACTGGTGGAGGTCAGTGTGCAGTTGGTTACGGTGATGTTTTCGCAGGGACCGTACTGCATGGCGTGGGCGGTGTTCTTGAAGACGATGCAGTCGTCGGCGCATTCTATGTGGCAGTTGGCGATGCGTACGTTCTGGCAGTGGTCGGGGTCGATGCCGTCGCAGTTGGCCATCCGCAGATTATTGAGGATGCGGATGCCGTCGATGAGTACGTCCCGGCAGCCTACCATGTGGACGGTCCAGAAAGCGCTGGCGGAGAGCGTGACCTCCCGGATGGTCAGGCGGGAGACATTCTCCAGGAACAGCAGGGGAGCCCGAGGATAAAAGGAGCCCTCAATGTGCCACCTGGTAGCCTCGCCGTAGAAAATCTCCTCGCTGCCGTCGATCCGGCCCAGGCCGGTGATGGCCAGATCCTCGCAGTCTCTGGCGTAGAGAAAATAATGGGTGGGCTTCCCGGCGTACGTGCAGTTTTCATAGGAGGGCACCGCCATTTTCTCCGGAGCGTTTCCGCCGAAAAGCAGGTAGTCCGTGAGATGGCTGCTGCCCTTCAATACCGCCCCCATCTCCAGGTGGAACTCTACATGGGAGCGGAGTACCAGAGCCCCGCTGCGGAAGGTCCGCCCGCCGGGCAGGACCACCCGGCCGCCTCCCGCCGAAGCGCAGGCGTCGATGGCCGCCTGGATGGCGGCGGTGTCGCTGTCCGTTCCGTTTCCCAGTGCGCCGAAATCCAGTACGCTGTAGTCCATTCTGGCATTCCTCCCTGTGAATTCGCTGTCGCATTTCAGGAGTATTTTAGCACGGGCGGCGGCGAATAGCAAGCACAATATTGCGTTCCTTTCGGCCT